>ERZ808028.421-NODE-421-length-37104-cov-3.598482_pt1 | contig 37104 bp, 38 predicted proteins | sample MGYA00380184_ERZ808028 | MGnify/ENA primary metagenome ERZ808028 (study PRJEB31490, sample SAMN06133397) | mouse gut metagenome | isolation source: J8_1 | host: mice | place: China: Chengdu | collected 2015-05 ...
ACATTGTTATTTTAATGCGTTCTATGACATGGTCAAATGATTTTGTGGAAGAATTTAAATTGGCCGGTATCCCGTTGTATGCGGAGCTATCAGCCGGTTATTTTGAAGAGCTTGAAGTGATGATTATGATGAATACATTACGTATTATCGATAATCCATATCAGGATATTCCACTCGCCTCTGTATTGCGTGCGCCATTTGTGGGCATGACGGAAAATGAGTTGGCGGCGATTCGTTTAGCCGAACCGAAAGCATCGTTTTATGATGCACTGAAATCATTTGTACTAAAAGAGCGTAGCGGTCTTCATGCAGGAACAGCTGAGAAATTACAGCGCTTTTTACTACAGTTTGATGATTGGCGAGATTTAGCCCGCCGTGGTTCACTTGCAGAATTAATCTGGCAAGTGTATATGGATACGAATTATTATGAAATGGCGGGGGCCATGTCGAATGGTAAGCAGCGTCAAGCGAATTTACGTGCGCTTTATGACCGGGCGATTGCATATGAAAAAACCGCATTCCGTGGGTTATTCCGGTTCCTACGTTTTGTTGACCGTATTCGTTTACGCGGTGAAGATTTAGGAACTGCAAAAGCAATTAGCCAATCAGAAAACGTGGTACGCTTGATGACGATTCATGGCTCAAAAGGGCTCGAATTCCCCTATGTTTTTGTGGCAGGAATGGGACGCCCATTTAATAAAATGGATTTCAATTTACCGTATTTATTTGACCAAAACTTTGGCCTAGCGGTGAAGATGATTGATCCAGAAAAAAGATTGCAATATACCTCACTGCCATTTTTAGCAGTGAAGGAGAAAAAGTTACTTGAAATGAAAGCGGAGGAAATGCGCGTCCTTTATGTAGCCATGACACGTGCAAAAGAAAAGCTATTTTTAGTCGGTACAGTGAAAAACTGGGAAAACACCGCGATTACGTGGCATGAGATGCAACAGCTTTCTCTCGATGAGCCACTACCGCCGTATATACGCCGAACCGCCTCAAATTATTTTGACTGGGTTGGTCCAGCTATTGCGCGTCATGCAGATTACCAACAGACGCTTGATATGGTATTGTCTGCACGACCTGATGAGCCGTCGCGCTTTGATGTTCAAATCGTTGATGCGACGACATTCCAGGCGGCAACAGTCGAAGATGAAGTCGTAGAAGTAGCGGATACACCAGTGGATAAAGCGTTACTAGCACGTATTGAACAACGCTTTGATACGCCGTATCCGCATAAAAATCGCTTGCATAAACGCTCAAAGGCCTCTGTTAGTGAATTGAAGCGTCTGCAAACGCTTGAGCAGCAGGAACTACCAGAAATTTTTGCGACGACTAAGACATCCGCACAGCGCGTTGCAACACGTCCGCGTTTTATGCAGGAGAAGAAGATGACAGCAGCAGAAGCGGGGACAGCGATGCATACCGTTATGCAGCATGCACCACAGCAAGGCTTTGCGACGATTCCACAAGTAGCTGCATTCGTTGAACAACTTGTAGAAAATGAACTGTTAACAGAATCAGAAGCAAAAACAATTTATTATAAAAATATTTTGGCCTTTTTCGATTCTTCCATTGGTACGCGTTTCAAAGAGGCAAAAGCAATTCATCGTGAGCTACCATTTACGTATCGCAGAGCCGATGCAGACGGTGATGAGCAAATCGTCCAAGGGATTATTGACTGCTTACTTGAAATGCCAACAGGGGAGTGGATTCTGCTCGATTACAAGACCGACCGTTTAAAAAATCATGCGAATCCAGAGCAAGCACTTCGTGAACGATATGAGATTCAGCTGGCACTTTACACAGAGGCAATCGAATGTATTTTAGGAATAAAAATTGCAGAAAAAGTAATTTATGCGTTTGATAGTAGCGAAACAGTGGTACTGTAGAATATTATTGTAAAAACATGATGAAGTCGCAATGATTCGTTAGAAAATGCGTTGTCACCATGTTATTCTTTTCATCTTCATGTCCATTTTTAGAGAAATTTCAACAAATTGTGTGGAAATTCATAACTTACCGAAAATTCGCACGAAAATGGAGGAAATTATTTAGAAAATGATGTATGATGGAAAAAAGAAGAAGGAGTGCTACTATTCATGAAAATTTTATCATTTCGCTATAACGATGTTGTTAGCTTCGGACCTAAAGTAAAAAAAGAGGAAGCCGTTTGGGACGTGCTAGCAATCCAAGAACAACTACAAGTATTACCATCATTCGCTAAAACAATCGTTGAAGGGATGACATTTGGCTTTGAATTCGTTGAAGCTGCACGTAAGTTAGTGGAAGCTGCGGAGAAATCAGAAAATCCAGCAGATTTCAAACGTGCATTTACAGAAATTGAATGGTTAGCACCGATTCCACGTACGACGAAAAATATTATCTGCGTCGGTAAAAACTACAGTGAGCATGCGAAAGAAATGGGCGGCGAAGCACCTCAAGATATCGTCGTATTCACTAAAGCGCCAACTGCCATTGCAGCAGATGAAGAAACATTATCTGTGCATGCAGATGTAACGGATTCACTTGATTACGAAGGTGAATTAGCCGTAGTTATCGGTAAAAAAGGGAAAAACATTCCGAAAGGTTTAGCGTTCGACTATGTATTTGGTTATACAATTGCCAACGACATTACAGCACGTAACCTACAAGATAAACATAAACAATATTTCTTAGGGAAATCATTAGATGGTTCTTGCCCAATGGGTCCATACCTTGTAACGAAAGATGAAATTCCTGATCCACAAAAATTAACGGTCGTAACAAAAGTAAATGACGAAGTACGTCAAAATGGCACAACTGCCCAAATGATGCACACAGTTGAAGACTTGATCGTTGAAATCTCAAGCCTTGTCACATTAGAGCCAGGAGATGTTATTTTAACAGGTACGCCAGCCGGTGTTGGTAAAGGGATGACACCACCACAATTCTTAAAAGCAGGCGATACAGTGAAAGTATCAATCGAAGGTATTGGTACTTTAGTGAATCGTTTCGAATAATTGTCGAATTCGGCACAAAACCCCCTGAACTTTGGTCCAGGGGGTTTTTATCAGTTGTATAGTTAAAACGGCTTTGATACGATAAAAGTGCACAAATTTAAATTTTTGAGGGGGACATCATCATGATGGACGCATTATCTAGTACGACGCATTTGCACATCACGGCTTGGGCAGTCGGCATCATTTTATTTTTCGTTGCTTATTTCTCAAGACCAGATGCAAAAGGTCGTAAAGTAACACATATGATTTTACGCTTGTTCTACATTTTCATTATTGTTTCAGGCCTATTATTATTCTTAAATTACCATGGCATCAACGATATGATGTATGGTATCAAGCTTGTTTTAGGTGTTGTCACAATTGGCCTAATGGAAATGGCATTAGTGAAGAATCAAAAAGGTAAAAATGGCAAAGGCTTTATGATTGGCTTTATCGTTGTTTTTATTATCACATTCCTAGTAGGTAGCTATTTACCAGTAGGTATTAATTTATTCGGTAACTAATGACCATAAAAAAACAGGAGTCGCAGTCGCGACCCCTGTTTTTTTATACGTTAAATTGGCGATTTAAGAAGAAAATTGCAATAACACTTGGCCCCGTATGAGAGGCAATCGTTGAACCAACAATCTCGATTTGAACGGCTTTTGGATGGAAAGCATCAACAATCATACGTTTCATTTCATTTGCAGCATCCATATCATCACCGTGTGAAATACCAATCACTTGGTCTGATAAGTTTTCACCGCGTTCAGCCATTACTTCGATAATGCGTTTAAAGACTTTTTTACGGCCACGAATTTTTTCAATCGGCACAAGTTTGCCATCTTCCATATGCATTAGTGGTTTAATGTTTAATAAGCCACCGATAAATGCGCTAGATTTTGACACGCGACCACCTTTTGCTAGGAAATCTAAATCTTCTACTGTAAAGAGGTGTTCCATATGCTCCGCTTGGAAACGTGTGCGGTTGATGACTTCTTCATATGAGAAGTTTTCATCACGTAAACGCACGGCTTCTTCAACAACAAGTCCCATACCAAGTGATGCACACTTCGTATCGATAATTTCAAGCTGTAAATCAGGATACTCTTCGCGTACTTGTTCACGTAGCATCATTGCTGTTGAATACGTGCCTGATAAATTAGAAGAAAAGGCAATGTATAAGCCTTGTTCGTCTGATTTTGCAAGCTCTGTAAAAGCCGTTAAGAATGCTTCAGGTGATACTTGTGATGTTTTCGGGCGATTGCCATTACGAATTTGATTGTAAATTTCGATTGGTTCGATGCCTACTACGTCGTCAAATTCTTGACCACTAATTTCAACACGTAGTGGGAATAAATGGACATCATGCTCAGTAAAATATGCCTTTGGTAAGTCACAGGCACTATCGGTAAAAATTTTCATAAAAAAAACCTCCTATAATTTCAGCTGTAATCGATCAGCTAAAAGCGCCGCAATCCCGTCCTCGTTATTGCTGGCTGTTATTTCATTCGCTATGTTTTTTAATTGAGGAATGGCATTGTCCATTGCAACACCAAGGCCTACATAATCAATCATTTCTAAATCATTATCCTCGTCACCAAAAGCAATAATGCGTTCGCGTGGAATACCTAATTCACGCGATACATGCGCAACACCTTTTGCTTTATGAATACCACGATGCACGATTTCTATAACATGCCACGGGTCTCCCCAGCGACGATGGTCTATTAAATCAGCTTTTGTATCCGCTAAATGCTTACGAATCACTGCTACATCATTTTCTTTTGCTTGCAATAAAATACTAGTAGGTGAAGATTTAAGCGTTTGAGCTAAAGGCCCCTCTGTAATAACGGGATTCCCCATGCTTAAAATATCGAGTAGACGCGCATCGTGATTTTGGATATACACGTCATCTTTCACCTCGGCTAAAATATTATCAAGCTGAAACGGTGCAAGCGAATCTACGATGTCATGCACATCAAGCAAGCCAATCGGTGTGTGCATCGCATGAAAGGCTGCGGCTCTTGGATGATGAACATAGGCACCGTTGAAATTAACAATCGGTGTCATTAAATCTAATTCATTATAATATAATTTACTAGCACGATAAGGACGTCCTGTCGCAATCATGACCTGATGTCCCTCAGCACGTGCCATTTTGAGTGCATGCTTTGTATGTGCAGAAATTATTTTGTCATCAGTTAATAGCGTACCATCTAAGTCTAACACAATTAAATGAGGCTTCATTATATTTTTACCCCTTTCTTACTAAATCGTAAATACTATCGAAATAAGTTTACTTTTTCTTTTGTACTGCGTCAAAGTTTTGTCATGAAATGGCATTTTTGATAGGATAGGAATGAATAGGAGCTGAAAATACATGATAGTAGCTAATGAAAAATGGGGAAATATCCCTTTATTACACGTTTATGATGAAGAAAAGGCGACTGCTGATACACCAATCGTACTTTTCATTCATGGTTTTCAAAGTGCGAAAGAGCATAATCTTCACTACGCATACAATTTAGTACAGCAAGGAATGCGTGTGCTGATGCCGGATGCTATTTTACACGGTGAGCGCTCACAAGGATTGAATACCATTGAAATGAGCTTACGTTTTTGGGAAACGGTGCTAACAAATATTCAAGAAGTAAAATTCCTTTATGAAGAGCTACGTCGCAAAGGTTTTACAGGTCGCTTTGGCTTAGCTGGTACATCGATGGGCGGCATTACAACACTGGGCTGCTTAAAGGTTTTCGACTTTGTTGAAACGGCCGCTGTTTACATGGGTACCGCTACATACGTGACATTAGCAAAAGGTCAATTAGCACAAATTGAAGCGCAAGGCTTTGACTTACAGCTGACAGAGCAAGAACTTACGGATTTAATGAATACCCTAACATCGCTTGATTTAAGCTTAACACCTGAAAAACTAAACAATCGTCCTGTTTATTTCTGGCATGGGAAGCAAGATAAAACCGTACCATTTAATTTGGCCTACGATACGTATGTCGCAAAGTTCCAGCCTTTATATGAAAACAATCCAGAGTTGATTCGTTTTGATATTGCGAAGAATGAGGGACATAAAGTAAATCGTAGCGGGATGCTTGCCGGAGTTGCTTGGCTTGCAGAGCATTTGCGTTAATTGTATGATAGAGGTATCTACTATAGAGAGAGGAGTTACGTTCTCATGGCAATTGAAGCAGATTTAAAAGATAGCATTCTAGGTGCACTAGAAAATGTCATCGACCCTGAACTAGGTATCGACATCGTTAACCTTGGTTTAGTATATGATGTTGATATGAATGACGAAGGCACTGCGATGATTACGATGACACTGACATCAATGGGCTGCCCATTAGGTCCTGTTATCGTTGATCAAATTCGTACAGCGCTTTTCGAACTTCCTGAAGTAAAAGATGTAGACGTAAATATCGTATGGAATCCACCTTGGTCTAAGGAACATATGTCACGTTACGCAAAAATGGCATTAGGTGTACGCTAATTTATAAGAGGTCGGGCTTAGCCCACCTCTTTTTTTTATGCCGAAAAATAGGGTATGCTTAAAGCAGATAGGGGGGAATAGAATGTATGAAATTATTCAAGCACCAATGGCGGGTGGCAATGCGACACCTGCGCTCGTACATGCAGTTGCACAGGCGGGTGGATTTGGTTATTTAGCAGGCGGCTATAAAACGGTTGCTGCGCTAAAGGAGGAAATTCATTCGTTACGAGCACTTGGAACGGATTATTTTGGCGTCAATTTATTCGTGCCAGCACAGCCGAATGGACAAACAGCGTTCACGAAAAACTATTGTGAAAAACTCGCAATTGAAGCAGAGTTAATCGATACAACAATTGGGGATTATGCCTATTCAGATGATGAGTGGTCAGCAAAATTCCAGCTTATGCTAGATGAAAAAGTGCCGGTCGTAAGTTTCACGTTTAATATGCCGACACCAGCGCACGTGCTACAATTAAAAAAAGCCGGCATTCAAACGGTTCAAACGGTTACCTCAGTAGAAGAGGCACAGCAAGCCGAAAAGCTCGGTGTAGATGAGGTATGTGTGCAAGGAATTGAAGCGGGTGGTCATCGTGCGTCCTTTGACGATAGAGACCCAGTAGAGACACCGCCGCTTGCGCAGCTTGTAAAAGATGTGGTGGCGGCTATTGATATTCCGGTGATTGCGGCAGGTGGCATGATGGATGGGGCTAGTATTCGCGAAGTACTAGATGCCGGCGCACGTGCTGCGCAGCTTGGTACCGCTTTTCTATGCTGTCCGGAGAGCGGAACGAAGCCAACGCATATTAAAGCATTATTAGATGGGCATTTTACGAAGACAGCATTGACGCGCGCCTATACAGGGCGCTTAGCACGCGGGTTAGAAAATGACTTTATGCTGCGCTACAATGATGCCCCGCAAGCGTATCCAGAGCTACATTATGTGACACAGCCGCTACGAAAAAAAGCGGGCGAATTAGATCGTCCAGATTTATTAGCGATGTGGGCTGGCGAGAATTTTTCAGCTATTCGTGTACTGCCTGCAACGGAACTTGTTTCCTTATTAAAAAAAGAAGCAAATTTATCATAGAAAAGTAATTTTTAAAAGAAGTCACATAAGGGTGGCTTCTTTTTTTATTTTGGAAAAAATTAAATGCTGACATATTTCTGACGCACAACCTTTCTATACTAACAAATGTAAACGACAGCACGAGCCATTTTAATCACTCAATGGTCACACATTTTACTTATAGGAGGAAATAATATGAACTTTTTAAAACGTGCTTTTTATAGCACAAAAGCAAAAGTCGGTCGTTCACTATTACTGACATTTGTATTCTCAGCTATTTTAATTTTCATTCTTGCGGGTTTGACGATTCAAAGCGCCTCACTTACAGCTGCAGAAAATGCTAAGAAAAGTATGGGGGCTACAGTAACGCTTTCAGCCAATATGGAAAATGCGATGAAGGAGATGCAGGAGAATACTCGTGATGGTGAGCGACCAGACCCTAGTAGCTTCAGCATTACACCAATCGATTTAGATGATGTTGAAAAAATCACCGCACTCGATAACTTGTCATCGTATTCATTGTCATCAACAACGACTGTGAACGCAAAATCATTTAATGCTATTTCATCAGAAGATTCATCTGATAATAGCGACACTGAGCAGCAAGGTGGTCCAGGTGGTATGCAAATGCCTGAAATGGCATCACAAGGTGATATTTCAATTTCGGGTACAAATGCAACAGCAACTGCCGCATCCTTTACAGGTGGCACAGCGGAAATCATTGATGGGGTAGGCATTACAGAAGCCGATGCAGACTCCAATAAAGCTGTCATTGAAACAAATTTAGCAGAAGCGAATGATATTGCTGTTGGCGATACAATTAAAGTTAAAGGTGACGACAAAACGTATAAATTAAGCGTTGTCGGTATTTATAAATCAACCGAATCAACAGACGCACGTAGTATGCAAATGGTGTCATTAAATCCGTACAACACGATTTATACATCATACACATTTGCGAATAAAGTCAAAGGTAGCGACTATAAAAATACGGCAGATTCCGTTGTCTTTAACGTAACAGATCCAGAAAAAATGGATACCTTTGTGAAAGCAGCAGAAGCAACGGGCTTAGATACAGATACGTATGCATTAACAACAAATGACCAAGTGTATCAACAAATGGTGCAGCCGCTTGATAACGTGAAAAGCTTCGCGAATAAAATCGTCATTTTAGTAGCAGTAGCCGGTACCGTTATCCTAGCGTTAATCGTGATGCTAACCATTCGTGAACGTAAATATGAAATTGGTGTCCTCATGTCTCTAGGTGAAAAACGCAGTAAAATCATCGCCCAGTTCTTTACAGAGCTTGTCTTTGTACTTGTTATTGCGCTAGTAGTAGCGGGTGTGAGCGGTCAGTTTGTCGGCAACGCAGTCGGTAAGCAATTGATTGAACAGCAAACGACGACACAAACAACAGATACCACTTCAAATGCACAAAGCGGCCCTGGAATGGGTGGCGGTCAAGGTGGCGGAGCTCCATCAGGGATGCCAAGTGGCGGTGGCCAAGGTGGTCCTGCAATGGGCGGCAATATGCCACAAGCTGCTGATACACAACAACAAATTGATGATTTAGATATTACATTATCGATGAAGGAATTAATCGAGCTTGGTGGCTTTGGCTTAGGGATTAGTTTCCTTGCTGTCATCATTGCCTCAATTGGCATCATGCGTATGAAACCAAAGAAAATTTTAATCTCATAGGAGGAATCGAATATGTTAGAAGTAAAAGACGTCAATTATTGGTATCAATCTAAAAATGATGTGCTCTATGACGACATCAATTTAACGTTTGATAGCGGCAAATTATATGGCATACTCGGCTCATCAGGCTCTGGTAAAACAACGTTCTTATCACTCATCGCTGGCCTTGATGTTCCGAAAAAAGGGGATATTTTATACGATGGCAAATCGATGAAAAAAATTGGCTTAACGGCTTATCGTAATAAATATGTCTCAATCGTTTTTCAGTCATACAACTTATTGCCGTATATGTCTACGGTGGATAATATTTTAGCAGCACTTGAAATTACCAATTCACAGCGTAAAGACCGTAAAATCTATGCGCTTGAAATGCTAGCGCGTGTCGGTATTACAGAAGACATGGCGAAGAAAAATGTACAGCATCTGTCAGGTGGTCAGCAGCAGCGTGTCGCAATCGTTCGTGCGATGTGCTGTGACGCGCAACTCGTTGTAGCTGATGAACCAACAGGGAACTTAGATGAGCAAAACTCACAAGAAATCATTAAGCTATTTGCAGAGCTCGCACATGAACAGCAAAAATGCGTTATCGTTATTACGCATGAGCGTGACATCGCAAATGCTTGCGATGTCGTATTAGAATTGAAAAACAAGAAATTTAATACGATTAAATAATCAATGAGGTTCGGCAATGGCCGAGCCTTTTTTGTTTTGAAAAAAGTTCATACAATTCCTCGCAAAATAGGGAATAGAAAAGTGAAACCAAATGCCTGCAAAGCCGTAGAATAAGACAGAAAGAAAAAGTCAAAAAAGGTCAAACATATCAGTTGAATTATGAAGCAAACGAGATTATAATGAAATTAATCAAAAGGTCAAAGAAAGTCAAACCATTCTTTGACGAACTACATCCGATGAAGGAGTGGGACTCGATATGCAAATGAAAATGAACAATGAACAAGATAAAAATCCGTTAGAAACATATGGACGTAACTTAAATGAAACGGTTAAAGAAGGGAAGCTAGATCCGGTCATTGGCCGAGACGAAGAAATTCGTAATGTCATCCGTATCCTTTCTCGTAAAACGAAAAATAACCCAGTATTAATTGGCGAGCCTGGTGTTGGTAAAACAGCCATCGTCGAAGGGCTTGCACAGCGTATTGTGAAAGGTGACGTACCGGAAGGCTTAAAAGACCATGAAATTTATGAGCTTGATATGAGCGCATTAATTGCGGGTGCGAGCTACCGTGGTCAATTTGAGGAACGTTTACAAGGTGTGTTAAAACAAGTGAAGGAAGCGGAAGGACGCATCATTTTATTCATTGATGAAATCCATACGATTGTTGGCGCCGGTAAAACAGAGGGTTCAATGGATGCTGGTAATATGCTAAAACCAATGCTCGCACGTGGTGAACTTCACTGTATCGGTGCAACAACGCTAGATGAGTACCGTACAAATATTGAAAAAGACCCAGCACTTGAACGTCGCTTCCAACAAGTGCTTGTACGAGAGCCATCTGTTGAAGATACGATTTCAATTTTACGTGGCTTAAAAGAACGCTTTGAACTCCATCATGCGGTGAAAATTCATGACCGTGCCATCGTAGCAGCTGCTGAATTATCAAATCGCTATTTAACAGAGCGCTTCTTGCCCGATAAAGCGATTGATTTAATTGACGAGGCATGTGCGATGATTCGTACAGAGATCGATTCTATGCCACAAGAGCTAGATGAAGTGACACGTCGTCAAATGCAGCTTGAAATTGAAGAGCAAGCATTAATGAAAGAAACGGATGCGGCTTCTGAAAAACGCTTGAAAAATTTACGTGAGGAATTACAGCAATTAAAAGATTCTTCTGCGTCAATGAAAACTCAGTGGGACAACGAAAAACATGCCTTGCAAGAAATTCAGGCGAAACGTGAGCTTTTAGACCAAAAACGGAATGAACTTGAAAAAGCGGAATCAGAGTATGATTTAAATAAAGCCGCTGTATTGCGTCATGGTGAAATTCCACAATTGAAAAAAGAATTAGAAGAATTAGAGCAAAAATTAACAGAAACAGGCGACACACGCTTACTTCGTGAAGACGTGACATCAGATGAAATCGCGGCCATTGTATCGCGCTGGACAGGTGTACCGGTAACGAAAATGCTTCAAAGTGAACGCGAAAAATTACTCGCACTTGGTGATACGTTACACAAACGTGTCGTTGGGCAAGATGATGCAGTGAAGTTAGTAACAGAAGCAGTATGGCGTGCACGTGCAGGCATCCAAGATCCGAATAAACCAATTGGCTCATTCCTCTTCTTAGGTCCAACAGGTGTCGGTAAAACAGAGCTTGCGAAAGCATTAGCTGAGCAATTATTCGATTCAGAGGATCATTTTGTCCGTATTGATATGAGTGAATACATGGAAAAACATAGCGTTTCTCGTTTAGTCGGAGCACCTCCAGGCTATATCGGCTATGAAGAAGGCGGTCAATTAACTGAGCAAATTCGTCGCAATCCATATGCGGTTGTGTTACTTGATGAAATCGAAAAAGCTCATCCAGATGTGGCTAACATTTTACTCCAAATTTTAGATGATGGCCGCATTACAGATGGTCAGGGACGTACGGTCAACTTCACAAATACGGTTGTCATTATGACATCGAACTTAGGCTCACATTATTTACTTGAAATGAATGACTCAAATGAACACGCAACTGAAGACTTAGTGATGGCTGAATTGAAACGTCATTTCAAACCAGAGCTATTAAACCGTCTGGATGATATCGTGATGTTCCATTCATTATCAGGCGAGCATTTTGTGAAAATTGCTGACAAATATTTGAATTCATTACGTAAACGTTTAGCTTCTCAAGAAATAAATCTAGTGATTGAGCCAGAAGTGTTAGATTGGATTGCGAGTGAAGGGGTGGACCCAGCATTTGGTGCACGTCCATTACGTCGCTTTATCCAACGTCATGTTGAAACGGTTGTCGCACGTGAATTGTTACGTGGCGATACATTACCTGGTGCAACATTAACGGTTTACTTGGATAACGGTGAAGCGAATATTCGCGTTGACAATGTAGCATAATAATCTATTGAGAGAACTGTAAAAGCATACAGTTCTCTTTTTTTCGTGCTACACTAAATGAAAAAAGGGGGCAGACGATGACGAAAATTTTTGCCCATCGTGGATTTCGCGCGATGTATCCAGAAAACACATTATTAAGTTTTCAAAATGCATTTGAGTTAGGGGTCGATGGCATTGAACTTGATGTTCATATGACGCGTGATGGTGAGTTAGTCGTCATTCATGATGAATCGCTGAAGAGAACGATTGGGGTAGACGGAGAAGTGATTGATTATACGTATGCGGAACTTAAAAAATTTCGTGCAGCCGCGGCTTTTCGTGAGCATAAAAATTATGACGGCACGTGGGAGGCGGAGCGCATTCCGACGCTTCGACAAGTCTTAACGCTTCATCAAAAGTATCCGCAAGTAATCGTGAATATTGAGCTGAAAACAAATGTTTACACATATGATGGCATTGAACAGAAGGTACTGGCATTAGTCGATGAGCTAAAGACGCCACACGTCATTTACTCATCGTTTCATTTGCCGACAATTTTACGCATTCGTGACATAGCACCAGCCGCAAAAATTGCTTGGCTAATCGAGGATGACATTGCGCTTCTATCTGATTATAAGCGCCATTTCCAATTGGATGCGCTCCATATTAGTAAAAAGCTCGTATTAAAATATCAAGAACAATGGCAAAATTTATTGCCAACATTACGTGTCTGGACGGTCAATGATGCCGCACAGATCGAAGAATTTCTCGCGTTAGGCGTCGATACCATTATGACCGATACGCCAGATGTGGCATTAGCGCTACGACAATAAAAAAGGACGGATTCGCTATGATGGCGGGTCCGTCCTTTTTGAAAGTAAAAAGCCTCGACAAATGTCGAGACTTCTGATTAGTGGTCTTCGCGACCGATTGCTTTTGGCGATTCGCTTGGAATTACGGCATCAATGATGATTAATAATACAGCGAATACTAATGACATGATTAAGCCTTGGTTCCAGTCTGGAGTACCTTGGTTGATTGCGCTAACTACGTAGTTCAATACAGATACTAAGATGACTGACCAGATTACTAAGAAAATGTATCTCATGATTTTGTTTTCACCTCTAAGTTACTATTCTATCTGTCTTATCATACCATAACTACATTAAGCATTGAAATACTGTTTTTGAATAAATAAAGGCGATTTTCCATTGTTCGTATTTCTATAGTTGCAATTTTTAGTCTTATTATCTATAATTATGACCAGATACTAATATTTGATTATAAAGGTGGTTACGTTATGAACGCAGGGTTTATTGGTGTAGGGCGTTATGTACCAGAAAAAGTCGTGACGAACTTTGACTTAGAAAAAATCGTTGATACAAATGATGAATGGATTCGTACACGTACAGGCATTGAAGAACGCCGTATTGCGGGCGATGATGTGGATACGTCAGATATGGCCTACGAGGCAGCAAAACAAGCAATTGACCATGCGGGGATTTCTCCAGAGCAAATTGGCTTGATTTTAGTTGCGACGGTAACGCCAGATCAGCCTTTCCCATCTGTAGCATGTATGTTACAAGATAAATTGGGTGCCACAAATGCAGCGGCAATGGATATTTCAGCGGCATGTGCTGGTTTCATGTATGGGGCTATCACAGCACAACAATTTATCGCAACAAATACATATGATTATGTGTTAGTGATAGGTGTGGAGAAACTATCAAAAATCACAGACTGGTCAGACCGTAATACAGCTGTCTTATTCGGTGATGGTGCTTGTGCTGCTGTAATGGGCAAAGTATCAGAAGGCCGCGGGATTTTATCATTTGATTTAGGTGCAAAAGGTGCTGGCGGTAAATATTTATATGAAGATGAAAACAAGCATATCATTATGAATGGTCGCGAAGTCTTCAAGTTTGCAGTACGTCAAATGGGTGAATCTGCACTAAAGGTTGTTGAGCAAGCAGGCTTACAAAAAGAAGATGTTGATTTATTAATTCCACACCAAGCGAATATTCGCATTATGAACTCAGCACGTGAACGCCTAGGCTTACCAGAAGAAAAAATGTCATCTGTTATTGCGAAATATGGGAATACATCAGCGGCTTCCATTGGTAATGCTTTAGTTGAAGAATTAGAAAATGGTAAAATTAAAGACGATGATTTACTTGTTTTAGTAGGTTTCGGTGGCGGCCTAACATGGGGCGCAATCGCACTAAGATGGGGGAAATAATATGAAAGTGGGGAACGAAATGACGAAGAAGCGCGTAGTAATTACAGGAATGGGTGCAATTACACCGGTAGGTAATAATGTAGCAGATAGCTGGAATGCAGTGAAAAATGGTCAATCAGGTGTGGGACCACTTACACGTATTGATGCAGATAAATTTAACGCAAAAGTAGCGGCACAAGTAAAAGATTTTGATATTGAACAATATATTTCAAAAAAAGATGCGCGTAAAATGGACCGCTTTACACATTATGCGATTGCCGCAGCAAAAGAAGCAGTAGACGATGCAGCACTTGAAATCAATGATGATAATGCAGCAGATATCGGCGTATGGCTAGGCTCAGGTATTGGTGGTATGGAAACATTCGAACAACAATACAAAAACCTAACTGAAAAAGGGCCACGTCGTGTGAGTCCATTCTTCGTACCAATGATGATTCCGGATATGGCAGCAGGACAAGTATCGATTTTACTAGGTGCGAAAGGCATTAACACATGTACCGTAACTGCTTGTGCAACAGGGACTAACTCCATTGGTGATGCCTTCAAAGTTATCCAGCGTGGTGATGCTGTTGCGATGATTACAGGTGGTACAGAAGCGCCAATTACCGAACTAGCGGTTGCGGGCTTCTGCTCAAATACAGCGTTATCGACAAATCCGGACCCACAAACAGCAAGCCGTCCATTTGATAAAGACCGCGATGGCTTCGTTATCGCAGAGGGTGCAGGTGTCGTTGTTCTTGAAGAGCTTGAACATGCGCTGGCACGTGGTGCAAAAATTTATGCAGAAGTTGTTGGTTACGGTGCATCAGGGGATGCTTACCATATTACAGCACCTGCACAAGATGGTAGTGGCGCAATGCGTTCAATGCAACAAGCATTGAAAGATGCAGGCGTTGAGCCTTCAGCAGTTGATTATATTAACGCACATGGTACAAGTACATATTATAATGATATGCTTGAAACATTAGCGATTAACAATGTCTTTGGTGACCACGCGAAAAAATTAGCGGTTAGCTCAACAAAATCAATGACAGGTCATATGCTTGGCGCAGCTGGCGGTATTGAAGCCATTTTCTCTGCATTAGCCATTAAAGAAAGCATCGTGCCTCCAACAATTAACCTTGTGAACCAAGCGGAAGAATGCGATCTTGATTACGTGCCAAACGAAGCGCGTGAAATGAACGTAGACTATGCACTAAGCAATTCATTTGGTTTTGGTGGACATAATGCCACATTATTATTTAAAAAATACGAAGCGTAAGCGACTTCTTATTATCAACTCGTCATCTCTAGGTGACGAGTTTTTTTGCGTAAAAAAAGGCTACGAAATTTTCGTAGCCTCTTTTGAATGGTCTATTAGTGACGGCTGCCGCGGCCTAAGCCCATAGCATCTTCCATTCGTTGGATCGTTGCATTTGCGATGGCATTGGCTTTTTCAGCGCCTTCATCTAAAATACGGTCTAATTCTTCTGAATCGATTAATTCATTGTAACGCGCTTGAATCGGTGCTAAATGATCGATGACCACTTGTGCGACGCCGGCTTTAAAATCACCGTAGCCTTTACCGTCATATTTAGCGACAACGTCTTCTGTTGAGCTATTTGTTAATGCTGCTTCGATATCGATTAAGTTGGATACGCCTGGTTTATTTTCTTTGTCATAGCGTACGATACCTTCAGAATCTGTTACAGCTGATTTAATTTTCTTCTCGATTTGTTTTGGTGTATCTAATAAACGAATTGTCGCTTTTGCATTCGCATCTGATTTAGACATTTTCTTCGTAGGGTCTTGTAATGATTTAATACGACGACCTGCTTTAGATAATGCGATATCGGGAATTTTGAATGTTTTTTTATAACGTTTGTTGAATCGTTCCGCTATATCGCGTGTTAATTCGATATGTTGTTTTTGATCATCACCAACTGGTACGATGTCTGTATTATATAGAAGAATATCGCCAGCCATTAATGGTGGGTATGTTAAAAGTGCTGCTAAAACAGTTTCGTTTGTACCAGCGGCTTTTGCTGATTTATCTTTAAATTGTGTCATGCGCTCTAATTCACCAATAGAAGTAACACATTGTAGCATCCAGCCGGCTTGCGCATGTGCTGGAACTTCTGATTGGATGAATAAAATCGATTTCTCTGGATCAATACCAACAGCAATATACATTGCTGCTAAGCTACGAATGTTTGAACGAAGCTCTTTCGGGTCTTGTTGAATCGTAATTGCGTGTTGGTCGACGATACAGTAGATTGCATCGCCCTGATCTTGAAGCTCTGGGAATTGTTTGATTGCGCCAATATAGTTACCTAATGTGATGACGCCTGTTGGTTGTACACCTGAAAAAATACGTTTTGCCATTGTGGTTTCCTCCTCAAAATAAAAAAAACATCATGCTCCCTATCAATAGGGACGAATGATGTTTAAAATCCGCGGTACCACCCAAGCTTGTCGATAAATCGACCACTCTACCTCTTAACGCGAGGAACGAACTTAGGTACTGAATATTTCACTAAGTTAACTCGGAAGTCCATTCTATACAATGCATAATCTGTTTACACCAACCACAGACTCTCTAGGTATGCTCATTATATATACTACTCTTCGTCTTCGTTTTCATATGTCAGCGTTGTGCTGTAGAGCCATTATAATACAGCTTTTTTTAAATTACAACATGTAGATAGTTCGGTCCTTTGACGGATTAATTTTTTAAATTCATTCGGTACAATAAGAAAAATGAAACCAAAATGACGGTCTAAACGTATAATAGAAAGAGTAAAATAAATTACTTATTTTCATTGATAGTAATCTAATTGAGAATGAAGAATCTTTAAAATTAGGTTTAAAGGCTTATCAACTAGGGAACATTAGTAAGGTAGTTTATTTTTGTTCCAACTAAAAAATGGTAAAAAGAAACTTTTTTTACTAAAATGTAGCTTTAGAAAATGATTATAAAATAATTTAAAATATCCTATATTCAAAGTAATGAAGTTGTTGTATAATGAAGTTAGACCTCTTTATTAGAGTCATTCTAATTTAATAATTCGGTTACACATTTTGAAAGGATGTGTTTGAACATGATGGTAACATTATTTACATCACCAAGTTGTACTTCATGTCGTAAAGCAAAAGCATGGTTAGAAGAACATGAAATTCCATATACAGAACGTAATATTTTCGCAGAACCACTAAGCATTAGTGAAATCAAAGAGATTTTACGTATGACAGAAGATGGCACCGATGAAATCATTTCAACGCGCTCAAAAATCTTCCAAAAATTAAATGTTGATTTAGAAACATTACCTCTAAATAAACTGTACGAATTAATTCAAGAAAATCCAGGACTATTACGTCGTCCGATTATTTTAGATGAAAAACGTTTACAAGTTGGCTATAACGAAGATGAAATTCGTCGTTTCTTACCTCGTAAAGTACGTGCTTATCAATTACAAGAAGCACAAAAAATGGTCAACTAAGCGTATTTAAACATGCAGCTAGGAGAAACAGCTCCTAGCTGCTTTTTCTTTAAAAGGTGCTTTGAAACTTTTTCTTTTCTTTTTTAAGGAAAAGGAATTACAATAGTAGTAGCTATACTTCGAAAGCAGATATTTGATGCAACATCTTCTTATAGAAGTAACCGAAAGGAGTTGTGTAATATGGATATTGAACGTATTAACGAAAACACACTGAAACTTTTCATTTCTTATACAGACATTGAAGAGCGAGGTTTTACGAAGGATGAAATCTGGTATAACCGCGATAAAGGTGAGGAACTCTTTTGGGTTATGATGGATGAGATTAGTGAAGAAGATCAATTTGAAATTGATGGCCCACTTTGGATTCAAGTTGTGGCAAAGGAAATCGGCCTTGAGCTGACAGTCACAACAGCGAAGCTTACACAAGAGGGCTTAGAAGACTTACCATTTGGCCCAGGAAAATTACCACCTGGCTTACCAGGCTTGTTTGATTTAGATCAACAAAATGCAAAAGAGCTAGATAACTTCTTGGAAGAAAATTTTGGCGATTCAACATTTGAGTTTGTGTTTGAATTAAAAGATTTCGATGATTTAATTCATCTATCTGAGCGCCTAGAGCACACAGAAGACGTCGACAATCGATTATTTGAACAAGACGGCAAATATTATCTATATATCCACTTCGATGAAGAGGGGGACAAGGATGATCGTTTAGACTTCTTAAGTGTCGTAACAGAGTGCGCGAAAGAAGCGAATACGACTATCCATGTACTAGAAGAATATGCGAACGTTATTATTGCAGCAGATGCCTTTAATACGGTGCGTAAATATTTCTAATAAAAAAGAAGCTTTGGACAAATTACAGTCCTAAGGCTTCTTTTTTTATTGCATTTTAAGAACCAATTTTTTACAATTATAAAGAGGTGATGCTTATGTTAGTTGCCTATGATGAAAAACGACAATTCATCATACTAGATACGACAATGAATCGCGAGCAGTTACGACAAGCACGTAAAACACAACATTATTATTGCCCCGCATGTCATCAAGCACTACAACTTAAAATCGGTACGAAAAACACCCCTCATTTCGCTCATCACAAGCAAAGTGCCTGCAGTCATTATTTTTCAGAAAATGAGACGACCACGCATATTGCGGGCAAGCAGCAACTGTATGATTTCTTTTCACAACTTGGCGCCCCGCAATTAGAAGCTTATCTTCCACAAATCCAACAGCGCCCAGACATTTTATATGAGCGCACAGCAATTGAATTCCAATATAGTCGATTGACGCATGAACGCTTTTTAGAGCGCAACGCCGGCTATGCCTCTATCAATCTCACGCCACTTTGGCTACCTTATAGTCAACCAAAGGAAAACGGCTTAGCCATCGTCTCCTTATCCCGAGATATTCAAAAATATCGCCACAATGACACCTTACTCACTTATAATCCCAATACTGAACAATTCATTTATTATAGTGCGCTTATTGGTATAACCACCACACAATTTTTAGCGAAAATCACTGTTTTACCAAAGCAACATCAGACGTGGCCATTTCGCACGCCGCGACTGCTGACACGGGATGAATTTGAACTGTTTATGCAGCTATGGTATGAGCAGCGGCGTAAATTAATTCAGCATTATATGCGTTATCGTAGAGGTACGCAGGATATGTTACTACGTTTTGTTTATGAACGCCGTCTTGCTTTACTTGCGCTTCCAGAGGCAATTGGGGTCCCAACAGATTTTGATGTTGAAGTGCAGCCTGCCATCGACTGGCAAATCATATATTACTATGATTATTTTCCACAAGGCATCGATGCTTTTTTGGTTCAGCATGACACACCTAGAGTAAAAGTAGAAGCCTATGAGCAGTTCCTTCAACAGCTACATACACGAAAAGTATCACAAAATGAGCTGTTGTATAGTCAATTCATTGCATTTAAGGGGTATAATTGAGAAAATATAGCTAACTAAATTTATTTAGGAATGCGAAATAATAGGAGGGCTTTTATTATGACAGAAACGAAGAAAATTCCTACGCGTGACGAGGTGCCGGTTGAAAAAACATGGCGTCTTGAAGATATTTTTGCGACGGATGATGCGTGGGATGCAGAGTATAAAGAAGTTGAAGCATTAAGTGACAAAGCGAGCAACTTTCAAGGTACATTAAAAGACGGTGCAGAGGCAATGCTTGCGGCATTTAACTACCGCGATGAACTATATGCACGATTAAGCCGCCTATATGCGTATTCTCATATGCGTTACGATCAAGATACAACAAATAGCTTCTACCAAGCGATGGATAGCCGCGGTAAAACATTATTAGCGAAAGCGTCAACAAGCATCGCATATTTAACACCTGAAATTTTAGCATTAGACGAGTCGGTAGTAGATGGCTACTTAGCAGAAAATGAAGCGCTTCGTTTATATAAAGTAGAACTTGATGAATTAAAAGCACAGCGTCCGCATGTTTTACCAGCGGAGCAAGAAGCGTTACTTGCACAAATGAGTGAAGTAACAGGTGCTTCTGCCAATACATTTGGTATGTTAAATAATGCCGATTTAGAGTTCCCGGTAATTGAAGATGAAAACGGTGAGAAAGTACAATTAACGCATGGTAACTACATTCAATTCCTTGATAGCGATGACCGTGCAACACGCGAACGTGGCTTCCGTGCAATGTACGAGACGTATGGCAAATTTTTAAATACATTTGCGACAACATTAACAGGGAATGTGAAGCGTCATAATGTCTCTGCACGTATTCGTAAATATGATTCTGCACGTCATTCAGCGCTTAGCAACAACCAAATTCCTGAAAAAGTGTATGATCAATTGTTAGATACCGTACACAAAAACTTACCGCTTCTTCATAAATACATCGGCCTGCGCAAAAAAGTTTTAGGCGTCGATGAGCTGCATATGTGGGATATTTACACACCACTTGTGAAGGAAGCGAAATTTGAGCTTACGTATGAAGATGCGGCACAAACAATGGTGAAGGCACTTGGTACAATGGGTGAGGAATATACAGCTATTGTAAAGAAAGCATTAGAAGATCGCTGGGTTGACGTAGTTGAAACAAAAGGGAAACGTAGCGGGGCTTATTCTTCAGGCACATACGGCACAAACCCTTATATTTTAATGAACTGGCAAAACAACTTGGACAATCTTTACACATTAGTGCATGAGTTTGGGCATAGTGTGCATAGCTACTTCACACGTAATAATCAACCATTCGTCTATGGTGATTATTCCATCTTCGTAGCAGAAGTTGCCTCTACATGTAACGAAGAATTATTAACAGAGTATTTACTACAAACAGTGGAAGATGAAAAACTTCGCATTTATGTATTAAATCACTGGTTAGAAGGCGTTCGTAGCACGATTATTCGCCAAGCAATGTTTGCGGAGTTTGAGCATGTTATTCATGAAATGGATGCACGCGGGGAAGCGCTAACAGCTGAATCGATGACAACGGTTTATTATGAATTAAATAAACAATACTTCGGTGACGATATGGTAGTAGACGAAGAAATCGGCCGCGAATGGGCACGAATCCCTCACTTCTATTACAACTACTATGTTTACCAATATGCGACTGGTAAATCTGCGGCAATTGCTCTTAGTAAACAAATTCTTGAAGAAGGTCAACCAGCTGTCGAGCGTTACATTAATAACTTCTTAAAAGCAGGTTGCTCAGATACGCCAATTAATGTTTTACGTGCAGCAGGTGTTGATATGGAATCAGCAGCGCCAATTCAAGCAGCATTTGATTTATTTGAAGAACGTTTAGCAGAATTAGAAAAATTATTACTAAAATAATCGTTTCCTAACGTAACGAAAACACGTGCTAACTTTTTTAGGTGGCACGTGTTTTTTGGTGAGAAAACACATGAAATAGCATGAAGTTATGCCGAAGCTTAGTGTTTACTCGCTATCCATTCATTTAAATTAGCAGAAATCTAGCTAAGGTGTTTAATAAAAATAACACAGGAGAATATAACAGTGTGACGATTTAAGTCCTATGAAAATTAGTTAAAATAAAGAACAGGAAAATTGTGAAAATTAACTTATTGACAATTTTATGTATAACTTCCTCTTATATTAAATATGAATGATTTATAGCAGTAATGATTGGATAATGTCCATGTAATGTAAACGGTTTCTTTGTGTCTGAATTATGAACATGCCTTAAAAACGTTGCTATAACAAGGATTCCATGCTAAAGTAATAGACGTGAAATAAATCACAACAAACATACACCCCTTTGTTTGAACGTGAACATTTCTCCCATCCCCTTTGTGAAAATGAGTGTCTCTCGTAGAGTCACTCATTTTATTTTTTAGTAAAAAATCGCTATAAAATATAAAAAAACCTCGAGAGCTTTGTCTCTCGAGGTTTTTTATTTGAGTTGCCACAGTGACATACTATCACAGGCAAGGCGTGAAATCTTTTGCTGTAGCATACGTTTTTTTAGTTCGCGCTCAGCCAGTTTTTCAGGAATATTATAAATCGCTGCTACTTCTTCAGTAGATAATGTTTGATACTGTTTAAATAAAATTTCTAGTTCTGGAGGATTCGTTGGAATTAATTGTTCGTCCACCATTTCCTCTAAAATATGCTCATACACTTCAAAGTCATAAGAGCCAGATACTTTTAATCCTTCATCTTCAATATTTTCATTGAAAAAGACAAAACTAGGCACTTCATTTACTTCCATTTCACGCGTCACACATAAATCACTTTGGAATGCGCGTGTTGCTTCCATCGAACGGAAGTCGGACTTAAACTCCATCATATCTAAACGACATTGTTCAGCAATTTCATTTAATGTGGAACAAGAGCAGACATTTTTTGCATTGATCATCGCATATTCCTGTAGTTTCATTAAGAAACGATAGCCTGCTTTTTTTCCTTGTAATTCGGCTGCTTTCACAGCAATTGACGGCAAGACAGGATGTGAAACATCGATTAAGTCAGAATCTGATGGAGAGCTATTAAGTTGTTGGCAAGCAGTATTCAACGATGCAAGCTCCGTGCTTAAAATAAAACGGAGTGTAAAATAATGACCGTAGCGCACTTGTAAGCGACGGATTGTCGATTGTAAGTGCCAGCTGCCAGGATGTAATAAGTCCACAAATACATAAAGTTCGATTGGTTTATTAAAGGAAGTAGTTGATGGTGCTACTTGCTCAGTCACAAATTGTACATTTGCCACGATTTATACCTCCTCGTTTGGATCCTCAGCGTTGATCATATGGTGTGCAGTTAAAACAAGACGCTTGTAGTAGATTTCGCGGAATTTACCGTCTAAACCTACCTCGTCCATTGCCTCATACATGCATTCAAGCCATGCCTGTGCGCGTTCAGGTGTAATTTCGAAATTCATGTGACGTGCGCGCATCATTGGATGTCCGTGTTCTTCAGTATATATATTAGGCCCACCTAAGTATTGTGTTTGAAATTGTTTTTGCTTGCGGGCAGTTTCTGTTAAATCATCAGGGAATATTGGCTTTAGCTTTGGATTTTTCGCTACTTTCGAATAAAAAGAATCGATTAAATCCGAAAGCTTTTCGGCACCAATCTCCTCATATGGAATAATCGGTTTTTGAATCATATGGGATGCTCCTTTGCTTTAGCTGTAATTCTATTTTATCAACAGGTACATAATTTCTCAAACAAATGGTATTTTCTATAAAACATAGACAATTGCTTGTTGATGGAAAATAAGAAAAAACGAAGGAAAAGAACCGATAAGGTAGCTTTTCCTTCGTTTTTAAGCGTTGTAATTTGTCATGATTTTTGAGACGTAGTTTTGTGTTTCATTGAATGGAGGGATACCACCATACTTTGAAACATTACCCGGGCCGGCATTGTAGCCAGCGAGCATCAGCTCATAGCTACCAAATTTATCATACATTTGTTTTAAGTATTTTGTGCCAGCCATAATGTTTTGTTCTGCATCACGTGTATTCGTTACGCCAAGATACTGTGCTGTCGCGGGCATTAATTGCATTAGACCTGCTGCGCCAACAGAACTTGTCGCGTTTGTATTGAAATTCGACTCTTGTTTAATAACCGCTTTAATCATTTTCTCAGGAATTCCGTATGTAAGGGAAGCCTTTTGAATGATAGCATCGTATTGCGTTGTAGGGCCTGTAGATGTTGATGCAACGGAATCGGTCGTTGACGGTGTCGTTGCTTGTGTAGCTACAGAATTCGTAGCTGTGGCTTGAACGCTAGCAGGTGTATAGGCAGCGGTTGAGCCGTTATACAGTGCAGCGGTTGAGCCTAGCACGTTAGCAAGTGATGATAAATCAATGCCGGACTGCTGTGCGGTCGTTGCGAAATGATTTGCTGCTGATAATAATTGCGTTAATGCGGTAGTAACATCGCCTGTTTGTGATGCAGTATTACTAAGGCTACTTGTTAGCCCGAGTGACTGTGATGTATTGCGTGATGAAGTTGTTCCAAGCGCCTGGCTAAGGAGTGCAGAAAAGTCCGTTGTATTCGTTGATGACGTGTCAGATGAACTTCCGTAAGCACTACCAACTGATTGCAGGGCCTGAGCTTGAATCAGTGATTGAATGGCAGAAACGTCCAAAGATTAAATCCCTCTCTTTCGATTCATTGCAGCGACGAAGCGCGCAACTTTCTTTTGTGCGTGACGTGTTGCAATGCCGTATTCTTTTAGCAGCTCGGTAAAAATTACTTTACCAGCTGCTTCATCGGTTACTTCATACTCAAGCTCATAATCTTCTGTATCAGCATAAATTGAGTGATCGAGTACGAGTAACCCACCTTTATAGTTTATTTCGGCACGAGTTGTTGAAAGTGTACCTAGAAGTTGTAAATTTTCTTCATTCACACTACGTTCTGCAAGTCGTTCATGCACTTCTTTTGCATCGATGACGGCATTACCCGCTAGCACTGCACGGACGTGAGCTTCAGCTAATAAGTCGGTAGTCTCTAATAAGCCGATACCACCAGCAGGCTCTTTTAATGTACATTCAAAGCGGTCTGCCACCTCACGAATACGCAAGCCACATTTTTGATTGCGTAAGGCAAAATCTGCCGTATCAAAATAATGATTAGCCTGTGTATGAAAATTTTCCTTTGTTAATTGAAAAGCGTTTTTCAATGCTTCAAATTCCTCTTTTGTTAGCATATTTTTAAATTCAATTTCTAATTCCTTTGACATTTCACATCATCCTCTCGTTAAAAATTAATTATACGTTCTTTTTCAAATTTGGAAAATGCCAAAACCCACTCTTTCTTGTGAAAAAGGCCTTTAGAATATGGTAAAATAAATTAGGATATTCATGGAAGGGAAGATAGGCATTTGCGTAATTTATTAAAGGCTGCGTCTGCAGCAACAGAAAACTCAGTTGTACACTTTAACTTAAACACATTGCCACAAGGACAGCTGACTCCAGCTGGACAAATGATTACAGATTCAGATAATATGACATTCATTTATTTAATGGATGATGGTGAAGGCTATAGCTATGTATTATTTGACGAAGACGTGTGGCCTCAACTCGTCGAAGTATTAGCTTCAGATGAAGACCCTATCTTATCGTGGGGAACTCAACAAGCTGTTCTGACAAATTTCCGAGATGAATTAGAAGGATTAGTATACAATATTGAAGGCAACTCGAATTATGGCGAAGCTTTTTCACATGCTGTTGAGGAAGCCTTTGCGAGCATTTTAAGCGAGGCCTAAGAATTAGGGGGACTTGTCATGGGACAATGGGATCGGTTTTTACAGCCCTATAAACAAGCCGTTGATGAGTTAAAGATTAAGCTAAAAGGTATTCGTACACAGTTTCAGCGTAATAACGAAACGTCACCAATTGAGTTCGTAACGGGACGCGTGAAACCACTAGCGAGTATTTACGATAAAACGTTATCGAAGGGCTTGGTGTTTGAGCCATCAGAACGATTAGCACATGAGCTGCAAGACATTGCGGGCGTTCGTGTAATGTGTCAGTTTGTCGATGATATTCCGACTGTACTGGAGTTACTGCGTCAGCGTCACGATTTAAAAATCGTTGAAGAAAAAGATTATATTACGAATGCTAAGCCGAGTGGTTATCGCTCGTATCATATTGTAGTCGAGTACCCAGTGGCGACGATTCAGGGGGAAATGATTATTTTAGCAGAAATTCAAATTCGTACATTGTCGATGAATTTCTGGGCATCTATTGAGCATTCATTAAACTATAAATATAAGGGCGTTTTTCCATCGGAGATTTCCGAACGTCTACAAAGTGCTGCTGAAGCGGCTTTTCGCCTTGATGAAGAGATGTCGCAAATTCGCGACGAAATTCATGAAGCACAAGCCTATTTTACAGAATACAAGGAGGCCTCTAAGCCAGTTGTTCGTGGCGAGAGTGGTCAGGATAAGGGGGAAAATGTATGAAGTTTGCCGTACAATCACGCAATGATCCACAATCAAATGAGTTAATGGAGCGAGCGATTGGTTATTTAACCGATTTTGGCTTAGAACTAGATGAAGAAAAACCAGATATCGTGCTATCCATCGGGGGTGATGGCACGCTATTACACGCGTTCCACCGCTATACGCATATGTTGTCAGAAGTTGCGTTTGTCGGCATTCATACAGGGCACCTAGGCTTTTATGCGGATTGGCAGCCAAATGATATTGAGAAGCTTGTTATTTCAATCGCAAAAGGTGAATACCGCATTAGCGAGTATCCATTACTTGAAGTAACGGTGAATTACCGTGACTCAGAAGAAAGTTTTACGTATTTAGCGTTAAATGAATCAACGGTTAAATCATCAGAAGTAACTCTTGTGATGGACGTTGTTTTAAATGGACGTCGCTTTGAACGCTTCCGTGGTGATGGTTTATGTGTGTCAACGCCATCTGGCAGTACGGCGTATAATAAGGCACTTGGTGGGGCGATTTTGCATCCATCTCTTGAGGCATTACAACTAACAGAAATGGCCTCAATTAATAACCGTGTATTCCGTACAGTCGGCTCTTCACTTGTATTGCCATCACATCATCATTGCCTATTAAAGCCCGTTAAAGCGGAAGATTTCATGGTAACCGTTGACCACGTGCAATTGCTACATAAAAATGTGAAATCCATCGAGTATCGTGTCGCAAAAGAAAAAGTTCGTTTTGCGCGCTACAAGGCATTTCCATTCTGGCAACGTGTACATGATTCATTTATTGACAGTGATTTAAAGGACTAATTATGGATAACCGATATACGATTACATTTACAGTAAAAGAACCAGTCTTACTAAGAAGTGCACTGCAGGGATATGGCATTTCAAAAAAAGCATTAACAGCGATTAAATTTCATGGTGGCGAAATAACTGTGAATGGTCAGGAGCAAAACGTACGCTATCGCTTAGAGGCGAACGATACGGTTGTTGTGAAGTTTCCTCGCGAGGAGCTGAGTGAGGGCTTAGTGCCTCAACAAGGTGATTTAGACATCATTTATGAAGATAATGAACTGTTAATTTTAAATAAAGCACCTTATCAAAGTACGATTCCATCACATGTGCATTTAGAGGGTAGCACCGCGGCGATTGTCGCAGGCTACTTCAAAGCGAAAAATATTCCTTCAACTGTACATGTTGTCAACCGGCTAGATCGTGATACATCGGGTCTGATGTGTGTTGCAAAGCATCGTCATATTCATCATGTAATGAGCGCACAACAGCAGGCACATGAGATTTTTCGTGAGTATGAGGCGATTGTACACGGGCACGTTCCAGAAGATGAGGCCTCTATTATTGCGCCAATTGGTCGTGTAGAGAATAGCATCATTGAACGAATGGTACGCGAGGATGGGCAGCATGCGCATACCGATTACCGCGTGTTACATCGTTTCGTGCATGAAGGTGAGCCGATGACGCATGTCCGCCTACGCCTACATACCGGACGTACACATCAAATCCGTGTGCATATGAAGCATATCGGTCACCCGCTTGTTGGCGATGACTTATATGGAGGTAAGCGAGATGCGATACCTCGCCAGGCGCTTCATTGTGTATGTTTACACTTAAAGCATCCCTTAACAAAGCAATCACTCGAATGGCATACAACATTGCCAGCAGATATGCAGTCATTATTAGTATAGAAATGAAAGAGGCCGTTTATACGTGCCTCTTTTTTGTGTGGAAATCCAAAAACACGTATTTTTAGGGAGTTAACAAACGAGGAGGAAAATGTTAGTATTAGCTTTGTTCAAAGAAACGTGTTATCCGAAAGGAGGGGACAATATGGTAGAAGAGCTAAAGGACCGTCAAGAAGAAGCATTTGATGAAGCGCGCTTGATTTCACTTTTGACAGAAGGAGAAATTGTGCTGTTTCGCGAAGAATTTTTAGACCTTCACCCATACGATCAAGGTCAATTTTATGAAAGGGTGGAGCCTGATATACGTCAGATCATCTATCAATATTTGTCCCCAAAAGAATTGGCAACGATTTTTGAGGCGATTGAGTTAGATGATGAGGAATACCCAATCTTTATCGCAGAAATGGAGCCAAGCTATGCGGCAGAAATGCTATCGGAAATGTATACCGATGATGCTGTCGACGTATTAAATGAGCTGGACCAAGACCAAACAAGTCATTTTTTAAAAATGATGGACTCAGAATCTGCACAAGACATTCGAGAATTATTACATTATGAAGAAGATACAGCAGGTGCCTTAATGACGACAGAATATGTTGCCGTTGCAGAGAACTCGACCGTTCGCTCAGCGATGACGATTTTGCGTAATGCCGCACCTGATGCAGAAATGATTTATTATATTTTCGTGGTAGACGACCGCAATCGATTGACGGGCGTTTTGTCATTAAGAGATTTAATTGTGGCGTCAGAGGATACGCTTATTCGAGACATTCGAAACGAGCGTGTCGTGAGCGCACAAGTAACAGATGACCAAGAAGATGTCGCACAAGTGATGCGTGATTATAACTTTGTGGCGTTACCAGTTGTTAATTCACGCAATGAAATTTTAGGGATTATTACCGTCGATGATATTATCGATGTTATCGATGAAGAAGCGGGCGAGGATTACTCAAAACTTGCCGGGGTATCTGATATGGAAACCTTCGATAAAAGTCCTTTTTCAGCGGCAAAAAAACGATTGCCTTGGCTTGTTTGTTTATTATTTTTAGGCATGATTACGGCCAATTTAATCGATTTATTTACCGGCACTTTAGCAAAAGTCGCGTTACTTGCAGCATTTATTCCACTGATTGGCGGTACATCCGGAAATAGTGGTACGCAAGCACTAGCCGTTGCTGTTCGTGGTATTGCGACAGGGGATGTCGAAGAAGAAAGTAAAATGAAACTTGTCATTCGAGAGCTGCTTACGGGTATTATTATGGGGCTTGTATGTGGTGTCATTGCGCTTGGTATCGTATTCTTCTGGCAACATGAGCTACTTCTTGGCGCGCTTGTCGGTGTTGCCATTTGCTGCTCGATTGTTGTTGCAACCGTTGCGGGAACATTGATTCCATTAGTGATGGACCGCATGAAAATTGACCCTGCTGTTGCATCCGGTCCATTTATTACGACATTAAATGATATTACGAGTATTTTAATTTATTTAGGTATCGCAACTTTATTCATAGATAAGTTGATGTGATAAAAAACACAGGAAAGTATTGAGAAATATACTTTCCTGTGTTTTTTTATTTCCTTAGAACTAATAATGAAAAATGGAACATAGACCTAGTTTGTAAAACCTCTTCAGAAGGAATAATAAATTACAGAAAGGAGGTAGTTAGTATGGGCTATATTTTACCGACCACACCGTTGCAATATGCGGATTATGCTAATCGTTTAGCTTTGAAAGATCAGCGTTTTACTTATATTGAAGGGGTGCAAGCAGTAGAGGCACAGCAGTGTTTTCATGCGGAGGTACGCAGACAGCAAGAGCGCTTGTTGATGAAGCAAGAGCGTGAAAAACGCCGTCAGCATATTCCCGTTCCTACTGCTACCTCTACAGAAGAAGAAGTCAGGTATCGACCAAAACCAATGTCGACGGCAGAAATTGTTGGCAAAGGCTTTGTTATCAATGCATATGCATAATTATATATGCCTGTAGCGGGTTGCTACAGGTTTTTCTATGCGCAAAAAAGGCAGGAATCGTTACTAAACGATTTCTGCCTTTGCATGTTTAAATTTCTTTTTCAATCGCACGATGCGGAATATAATTATCCATAAACTCGGGCGATGTGACGCGAAATCCTTGCTTTTCATAAAAGGGAATCGCATGAATTTGTGCATGGATTTTAATTAAAGAGACATTCGGGAAATTTTCACGGATAAATGCTTCGATTGTCTGCATCATTTGGACACCAATTTGCTTACGTCTAAATTTCGGTAGTACCGAAAGACGTTCGACTTTTACGCTGTATGATTTCTCATCAACGATAATTCGACTTGCTGCGATTGGTGACTCATTATAATAAGCAACAATATGTGTCGCAATTTTATCGAGGTCATCCATTTCAAGTGGCAATGGAAGTCCTTGTTCTTTCACGAATACCTCTTTTCGAATAAAAAAGGCATCTTCTTTTTCTTGCTCAGATTGTGCGATTTTGACAATGACATCTTGCAAATTACTCACCTCGTAAACGGTACGTTTCGTAAACTGACCAAGAACCATTTTCTAGTTGGTAAAGTAAATGAATGCGGCTAATTGTTTCTGTGAAATCGATATTTCCCATCCCAATTTGACCGAAAATGTCATCGTGCTCACTAGCAGATAGCCCTTGTGCTAATGTAATATGTGGCACAAATTTATGTGGTGGTTGACCACCAAAAGGCTCTTTATATAACAGTTCATGGATGTTTTCTAGCTCAGGTGTTGGATCGATTTTTAGATAAATCGCATTTGTAACAGGTGAGAATGAACTCGCTTTTCCAATATGAATTTCAAACGGTTTTAACTGACTAGCTGATTCATGCAGTTGTTCTGCAAGCTCTTGTAACGTTGTGTCGTTGGCCTCACCAGCTGAGCGCAATGTAATATGCGGCGGAATCTTTGCGTAGTGTGAGTCATAACGTTTGCGATAAGAGTTCGCAAAATCTTGTAATTCTTTTGATGGAAAAGCAACAATACCATAATTCATGAAAAAAGCCTCCTTAAAATAACAGTTATCGTAATTTTTAGTATAACAGAAAAACGGCGAAAAATTTAGCGAGAGCATAGGGAATTACAGCAAAAAGTTTTGTATGAAGGCGCGGTGTAGGTCAGGCTGCCACGTTTTCCACGTATGGTCACCTTCTAATTCGATATAATACAAATTAAATTCACGTGCCACCATTAGTGCATGTAGCTCGCGGTTAGGCGTTAGAAAATCTTTTATTTTATGGTCAGTTGTGCGCACTTCTGTTTCTTTTTTGCCAATTGCATGATAGATTGTATAGTCCTGAACGTTTTGTACATTCCGAACAATTTCCATTACTTCTTCATTGACATAAGGAGAATGCATAATGACATGGTGGAATGTTTCAGGATGACGAAGCGCTGCAAGTAGTGAAATGGTTGCGGCTTGTGAATCGCCTATTAATGTACGAGCTTCTGGCGCATCTTCGGTTGAATAATTGTCGTCTAAATAAGGAATGAGCTCCTTTGTTAGAAATGTTAGATAGGCCTCATGTTTAATGCCACTAGGTAAATATTTATCGCGGCGGTCTTGGACACTTTTATAAGGAATTGCGACAAAAATGGTGTCTTCGATATCACCATTTTCAATCAATTCGTTCATGACTCCTGAAACACGACCAAGCTGGATATAATCTTTGCCATCTGCAGCAATAATGACAGGATAGCTCATCATTGGGGTGTAGTCTGCAGGTAAATAAATATAAATTGTTAGTTCTTCAGCTAACGAATCGCTGTAAAATGAAAATTCTTTGATGGTACCAGTTTCCACGAAAGAAACCTCCTCTATCAATTGTAGGAGAATTGTATCATACAATCATAGTAAGTTATAATAGGAAGCATTGAGATAAATGCAACATAGAAAGAAGGAATTAATTTATGTTTAATCGCGCGTTAAAAGTACCGTCTAAAGAAGTAACAGAAGCCACATATAAGGCGCTTGAACGTCGTGGTGTGACTGTACGGGATATCGCCGAAATTGTCTATACTGTGCAAGCACCGTATAGTAAAGGCCTTACAATCGAGCACTGTGATCAATCGGTGCATAAAGTATTAGGGAAACGTGAAATTCAGCACGCTGTTTTAGTCGGCATTGAACTAGATGAATTAGCGGAAAAAGGCTTATTATCACAGCCATTACAGCAACTAATTGTTTCAGATGAAAGTTTATTTGGAATCGATGAAACGATTGCGGTTGGAGCAGCACAATCATATGGTAGTATTTCACTGACGACATATGGCCATTTAGATAAAGAAAAAATCGGTATCATTAATAAATTAGATGTCAAAGATGGTGACAAGGTTCATACATTTTTAGATGATTTAGTCGGTAGTATTGCAGCGGCGGCATCATCACGTTTAGCACACCAAATTCGTGATTTAGAAGAACGTGGCGAGACATTGCCACAATATGAATTCGTTTAAAACGCAAGGGTTGCATTGTCAGCCCTTTTTTTATTCGTTAAAATAAACGGAGTGAGAGGGAGGACGTTATATGAAAAAAATAATAGGATTATTCGTGGCAGCTGCGCTATTTGTATTAGCAGGTTGTACAGAACCGAACACGTTGACATCATCAACTACGGGTTCAAACGAACAAAAAATAGTAGGCGAACAAGTGGAAGTTGTTAGTGTCATGGATGGCGACACAATGAAGGTAAAGTATGATGGTAAAGTATCGAGCGTGCGTTTTTTATTAATTGATGCACCAGAAATGTATCATAAACAGCTCGGAGAACAGCCATTTGGGAAAGAAGCCCAAAAGCGAAATCGTGATTTAATTAATAACGCGGAAGTAGTGTCACTTGAGTTTGATAAAACGGGTGACAAAGAAGATAAATACGGACGTTTATTAGCATATGTTTATGTGGACGGTAAAAGTGTACAGGAGCAGCTAATTAAAGAGGGACTTGTACGTGTAGGCTATGTTTACAACAAACAAGCTGCACATTTAGATGATTATTATAAGGCGCAGGATGAAGCGAAAGCAGCGAATCGCGGGATTTGGCAATATCCAGGCTATGTTACAAATCGCGGCTTTGTAAAATCAAAAGTGCCAGGCTGGTCAGCAGGACAAAATCCAGATAAAAATGGCTCATTAGAAAAATCTGTATCAACAAATAAAGCAACTCAAGCACAATCTAAAACAACATCTTCAACAAATAATTCATCAACGAAATCAGATGAGGCTTGTACAATTAAAGGAAATATTAATGCCAAAGGTAATAAAAATTACTTCCTTCCAGGCACAAATAATTACGATAATGTACAAGAAGAAAAAATGTTTTGTAGCGAAGAAGAAGCACAAAAAGCAGGATTTAAAAAAGGCTCATAATCAACAAATAGCGTTCTCTTTAGAGAGCGCTATTTTCATATGAAAAGATGCCTGAAATCCAATTTTTGTGTTACTATGAAGTGACTAAACAAATGGGGTGGAAAGCGATGACAAAGGTCTATGTAGTACGACATGGCGAGACGGATTGGAATCGCCAAGGCCGCTTACAAGGGGCAACAGATATACCATTAAATACGAGTGGCATTGCTCAGGCGACCGCATGTAGAAATTATTTTCATGACAATAAAGCAGTCGCTATTTTTACGAGCCCCCTGAAACGTGCTTCGGATACGGCCGCGATTATAAATGAGCCATTTCAGTTACCAATTACCCAATTATCAGCGTTTCAAGAGCGTGCATTTGGCCAAGCGGAGGGGATGACGTATGAAGAACGTTCAAAAGTGTATCCTAGAAAAAATTATCCGGGCCAGGAATCATTTTCACATTTTATTGCACGCTTAAAAGAAGGTTTACGCATTATCGAACAGCAATATCCGAACGATGCTGTTATTTTAGTGGCACATGGTGCAGTTATTCATAATTTATTTCAAATTGTTGAAAACGATGATCTGTTCCCGCAAAATGCAAGGCTATCTAATGGAGGCATTAGTACGATGTATACAAAAGATAGCAAGTGGTGGCTTGGAAAGTACAATGAAACCCATCATTTAATGGTATAACTCCTTAAAAAGAGCAGTCTCATGAGCAATGTGAGCTGCTTTTTTTGTTGAAAATTAGTTTGTAAATTGTAAAAGGCGAAATGTCATGAAAAAACGGGTATACTGTTTGAAAAGACATTCATATTATCTTTTTAAAGTCTTATTCAGCTATTTTGTGAGGAATAATACTAAATTTACCAACATTTTTTCCAAAAAATGAACGGTAATATTACAGAATTGTAAATATTGCATTAAGTAATGTAAATTTCAAAGCAACGGAATTAAAAAATTGTTAAGATGACTAAGGCAAGCGACAAAAGCTAGAGGGCTACGCCGCTGAACTAGGAAATACGAGGCTGTAAACAGCTTCATTTTTATAAAAAAGAAAACACACAAGCTCTAGGAGGAACTTATGTTTAATCGAAAAAAAGACGATCCATTCTTTAACAAATTAGCGGAAATTGCAGTGAATGTTCAAAAAGGTTTACACTTCGCAAATGATTTCCACATCCATAACAAAGAAGATCTAGCTGAGATTAGCAAGCAGATGAAACAATATGAAACAGATGGTGATAAGTTAATTCATGAATTAATCGTGATGTTAAACAAATCATTTATGACGCCAATCGAGCGTGAAGATATTTTACAACTTGCGAACAGCATGGATGATGTATTAGACGGTATGGAAGAATGTATCGCCCACTTTGACATGTTTGGCATTGTTGAAGCAGACGATTCGATGAACAGATTCGTAGAAAATATCGTAGCAAGCTCAGATGAAATTGTGTTAGCAATGGAGAAATTGCAAAACAAAAAATTAGTTGAGATGCGCGAAAATGCTATTAAAATTAAAGATTACGAATCAAAATGTGATGAAGTATTACGAAAATCAATCAAGCAACTGTTCTTACACGAAACAGATCCAATTCGTATTATTCAGTATAAGGATATTTACGAACAACTTGAAGATATCGCGGATGATTGCCAAACAGTAGCCAATACTATGGAAACAATCATCATGCGAAATGCATAAGAGGCAGGCTGATTAGATGGATACACTAATACTTTTAACGCTTTTGGTCGTTGTCTTTGCACTTGCATTTGACTTTATTAACGGCTTCCATGACACAGCAAATGCCATTGCTACATCGGTTTCAACGCGTGCGTTACCACCAAAAACGGCTGTTATTATGGCAGCAATCATGAACTTTGTTGGTGCGATTACATTCACAGGTGTAGCGAAGGCGATTACGAAAGATATCGTTGACCCATTTGCTCTTCAAAATGGAACGCTCGTTATTTTAGCAGCATTAATTGCCGCAATTGCATGGAACTTAATTACATGGTACTTCGGGATTCCATCAAGTTCATCTCATGCAATTATCGGTTCGATTGCGGGTGCCGCAATTGCCGCAGCAGGTTTTGGTATTTTAAACTACGAAGGCTTTATTAAAATTTTACAAGCGTTACTTCTATCTCCGTTTATCGCGATTGCGGTTGGATTCTTGATGATGTCACTCTTTAAAGTTATTTTTAAGGGCTTTAATTTATATAAAACGAATAAAGGCTTCCGTACAGTACAAATTGGTACGGCAGCATTACAAGCTTTCACGCACGGTACAAACGATGCGCAAAAAGCAATGGGTATCATTACAATGGCTTTAATTGCTGCAGGTATGCAATCAGATGATGAGGTACAGGAATGGGTACGTTTTGCCTGTGCACTTGCAATGGGTCTAGGTACGTCAATTGGTGGTTATAAAATCATCAAAACAGTTGGTGGTAAAATCATGAAAATTCGTCCAGTAAATGGTGTAGCAGCTGACCTATCATCTGCTTCAATCATCTTCGGTGCGACATTGATTCATTTGCCAGTATCAACGACACATGTTATTTCTTCAGCTATCATGGGTGTTGGTGCAGCACAACGTGTGAAAGGCGTAAAATGGGGCGTTGCTCGTAAAATCGTCTTAACATGGATTATTACATTACCAATCTCAGCAACATTAGCAGGATTAATTTACTTGCTATTAAATTTATTTGTCTAAATAAAATAAGGACGTTCACATTGAAATTACAGTGTGAACGTCCTTTTTATATATGTGCATACTATTTTAGACAAAATAAAATGGCGGGAGCTCATCTTCCCGCCGAAAAAAACAAACTCGCTCCAGCATCCGGCTGTTATGAGCGAGTAAGTCTGCTATTCAAAAAAGAATAGCAATAGGTTTGGCACCTAATAGTTAATTATACAGATGTTTTAAGAAAATGCAACATTAAATTTGTGCTTGTGTAATAATTTCTACATCGATATTGTCACGTGTTGCTTTAGAGTATGGACAATTTTGATGGGCAGTAGCCGTAAGTTCCTCACCAACTTCTTGGGATACACCTTGAATATCAACAACTAGAATGACACCAATTTTAAAACCACCATCATTTTCATCTGATTGTAGGCTAACTTTTGCTGTGACGGTAGAGTCGATTTTATGGCCGGCTTTTTTCGCTGCTAAGTTGAGCGCGCCATCATAGCAGGCTGCATAACCTGCTGCAAATAGTTCTTCAGGATTTGTTTTTGAAGGATCTTTATCTTTCGCTGGATTTGTGAGGTCGATGTTAATTGAACCAGTATTTGATTCAACATGACCTTCTCGTCCATTTTTCGCTGTTGCTTGTGAAGTAAAGAATACTGTCATCATTCATCATCCTTTCTCGTCGTTATTTATTAGCTTTCCTCCTTTTGGGATGTCTTAAACCGTTTTATTTGGAATAATTTGAGAAGGTCCGAATGGAAGAAAAGCGTGGAAAAGTGATACAATTCAACTAATAGCGAAGTGAAGGGGGAAACAACACGTGGAACATATTGAACATTTAATTGACGAACAACGCCGATATTTTGATAG
>ERZ808028.422-NODE-422-length-37071-cov-14.281289_pt1 | contig 37071 bp, 41 predicted proteins | sample MGYA00380184_ERZ808028 | MGnify/ENA primary metagenome ERZ808028 (study PRJEB31490, sample SAMN06133397) | mouse gut metagenome | isolation source: J8_1 | host: mice | place: China: Chengdu | collected 2015-05 ...
CGTTTTTCTCCTTCTTCCAGGTGGCGTAGGCGGAATATCCGAAAGCCGCCCCCATCAGGACATAGAGCCCGGCCCATGCCAGATTGCCGGATACGCCGCTGACGACCGCCGCCGCCAGCCAGATCAGAGCCAGGATACCACGAATATAAACATGACGCATAACAATTTCCTCCTTGAAGCAGCGCTTCTTTGATGTACCTGCATCATAGCAGAAAACCGGGCTCTGTGCGGGAATGTCCGCAAACGGCAGGTTTTTGACCGCGAAAAGGGGCGCTTACCCTCTGCGGATAAGCGCCCTGCTTTTGCGGCAGTAAATGACCAATACAAGCACAAAAGAAATAAACTGTGCTGCCATAATTCGGACAATTTGTAATTCATCCGCACCGTTTGGAGAAATGACATGCAGCATATTTGTGGCAACGGTGTTATTTAACAGATGATCCCCAAGACCAATCCACACATTTCCCGTCATGCGATACAAAAGTCCCCATTTGATCCCCATAATTCCGGAAAGGATTATGTAGCCAACCCCCATGAAAACCATTGCCGCAAATGACAGTTCGCCGGCTGTAAAACTCCTGAACGGCATGACTATATGCCAGATACCAAATAGAAGCGCAGCAATCAAATTTGCGCTCATAAAGGGCTTTGTTTCAGAAATCGTTTTAATAAACAGCCCTCGAAAAATGCCTTCTTCCATCCAGACATTTATGATATTGAATAGGACGCACAGCACAAAGAAAACGAAGCCAGTATTTTTTATCTGAGTGCCGGTCAACGAGAAGCCGCTGATATACAGCTCCAAATGCGCAGGGGCACCTTGCAGAGCCAGAAGCGCCAACTCCAGCCCATACGAAAGGGAGAAGCAAACGCTTCCCAGCAGCATACCCTTCAAAATGCCGCTTACAGAGCCGTCTCGCTGAAATCCAATATCACGCCATTTAATATCTGTGACTTTCAGTACAGCTGCCAAAATGACGATACCAAATATTTTGTGAAATACGTTTTCTCCGATCGCCGTTTTGTCTGTTTCAATCAGAAAATATTCTATAAACCTTGCTGAGAGGCAAATTGCGAATATTGCAAAGCACAAGCGCTGTCCCTTTAATTGTTCCGTAGGTCTTACCAATCTGATTTTCATTTTGCCTCTCCCTCAATAAATAGTCCTTTGCTATTTTTGGACAAAAGAACAACGGCACAAATGCACGCATACCCAACAATCGCAATAATTGATGCTTCCACTCCGAATCCCGCTCCTGTCAATAAAACATTATCAAACGGGATAATAATTGAAAAGATGGGATTTCCATAATACCCTTGTTCCGTAGTGATATGCAAAATGCTTGTTACCATGACAAGGTTCCAAACTGTATGTATGATGGCGCTATTTGAGATGGAATTTCCTTTGTGAGCAACGAGTGAAAACATGATACCAACAAGTGTTCCGCTTACAATTAGAAGCATAACTCCCACAACCGAAAATGTTTCCATCGAAGGAATATGCAATAAGCTAAATAGAAATGACGGAGCAAAAATGGCAACAAATTTGTTCCAACGGTTTTCCAGCAGCTTCATGATAAAGCCTCTGAATAGCATTTCTTCTATGATTCCCGCTTTCAGAGCGGTAAGGATTGAAGAAATAACAATCAAAATCGCGTCACTCACTGCAAATGAATTTACATATCCGTTTCCAATCAATAGGAATGCCAAAACAACAAAAGCTGGGAGCAAAACAGAAAACAGCACTCCCCACGGTTTGATGTCAAAAGAAATTCCAAAAGAACGCATCTTCAAATGGAGCACTTTTACTGTGTATATCCAAAAGAAAAGGCAGGTAAAAAATAATTGTCCCGACATTCTTAATATACTATAAAGTTCACGGTATGGAAGTTCCACTACAGAAAAGAACAAATCCCAAACCAAGCTGTTAATAAAATCCCCTGCTAAGAATAATAGAAAATACAGGACAATGTTTTGTAATGTTTTCTGTGTCGATAAATTTAATTGACCTTCCATCAGCGTTCCTCCATCTTAATTTTTCCTTCCAAACACAATCATTTTTCAATCATCACTTTCCCATTGCTGTCAAGCAAGGGGGTGATAGATGAACCACCGACGCCTTCTGTCATAATGTAATTAACGCCTGTCTTTGTATCGACAATGATCCGAATAGTTCCGCTTCCACTATAGCTTTCCATTTCTTTTACGCTGAATCTTTTTTCTTTCTTTCCGAACATAATCATTCCTCCGTTTTATAGCATCGTCTGCAACACTATGTCCCAGATCTCCACGCATGTGCCTCTTTCAGCAAGCAGCCTATCAGTTCCTGCTTGCCTGCGGTATAGCTTCTTCGGTCATCTGCAAATTGCGCCGCCAACTTTTTCTTACAGGCATCATACTGCATCGCCTTATCAGGGTAACGGTTCAAATAATCCCGAAAATTGATATAGTTATTCCATTCGGCTCCGTTCCATCTGACCACATGGATGTGGTGTGTACGGGTATCCTTTTCAAAATCGCCCATTACAAACAGCAGCTGTCCCGCAACATCTTCTCCGCGAAAAACAATATCATACTGTTTGAGCAATTCGACATAAGGCGCTATATCGTCCAGGTTACGAACACCTACGACAAGATCAAGGATCGGTTTTGCATGAATGGAGGGAATGGCGGTGCTTCCGATATGCTGAATGTCAACTGCGGCAGGCTCTAAAAGCTGCTTTAATGTTTGAATCGTCCTCTCCGCATTTTGAGCCCATTCCTCTTGATGCGGCGCCAGCATGACCATTCCTCTTTTCAGCCCTGTCATACTCATGTCCTATTAAAAATGACCGTTTGCTCTTTCATAGAGATTTTCCCGACCTGATACCCGTAGTCCGTCAATTCCTTTTTGTATTTCAGGAATGAGTGGTCAATGGGAACGCCCGCGATTTTCTGGATCTGCCCGAAGGTCAATTTGAGGGTTGCGCTTCCATCTTTCTGCACATAGGCCCATAAAGCGTCATATTTACTCATGAATATCCTCCATTTCTTGATAAGACAACGTAGCTACCGCCCGGAAAATTTCACCGGAGACATTGGCCTGCACCATACCGTCGTACTTTTCCGCGGCGGTCTGGGCGCTTTTGAGGCCCCAGCCGTGGAGACCGCCCCCGGTCTTGGTGGTTTTCAGCTGGCCGTTCTCCTGGACAGGCGCGGCGGCAAAGCTGTTCTCCACCCTGATGACCAGCATCTGGTGGATGCGGCGGATGGTGAGGGCCACCGTCCGATCCGACCGGTCCGGCACCTGCCGGGCGGCCTCAATGGCGTTGTCCAGGAGATTGCCCAAAATCGCGCACAGGTCCACGCTGCGGATGTTGGTGCGCCGGGGAAACTCCACCTGGACCTGGAACCGAACGCCGGCCGCCTCCGCCGCGGCCGCTTTGCTGTTGATCAGGTAGTCCGCCGTCTCGTCACCTGTCCACACGGCGTAGGTCAAGTCCTGAACGGGAGCCTGCAATTCGTCCAGATAGCGGACAGCTTCCCCATATTTTTCGTGGGTGAGGAGCTGCCGCAGAACCCCAATGTGGTTGTGGAAGTCGTGGAACAACTTGGCGTTGACCTCATAGGCCCGGTTGAGGGTGGTGTAGTCCCGCTCCAGCAGCTCGGCCTGTTCTGATTTCAGCCTTGCCAGCTCCTTTTCCACCTCGTACTGCCGGCTGATGTTGAACACCAGCACCGACATCATCAGTACCACCGCCAGGATCGTCCACATGTAGAGGGTGTCATCGGGGATGTCCAGGACTCTTTGCTCGGACAGGGTGATGACCGCGAGAAAACCGGCCACGGTGACAGCGGAGACGGCCCGGAACGCGGATTTTCGGTCTATCTCCTGTTTTCTGGAGAGCCAGACCGCCAGACCTGCCAGCAGTCCGTGGAGCAGCCAGAGGGCGGACTGTCCCGCCGGAGTTCCGGCGCTGAGGAAATCCTGGGAGCGCAGCAGCACGCCCAGTCCGGACGACAGAAGAAATGACCAGAAGGAGACGCCAATCTCAAAAAAGATACTGACGAACAGGCTCATTCTCACCTCGGCTCCTTGCAGCCAGTGGGCGCAAGCGGCGATCAGCACCGCCTCCAGAGCCATCCGGTAAAAGTCTGGTACATGGAGCAGGGACAGTAAAACTGTGAGGATCACCGCTCCGGCCAGCTCCAACCCAAGGCTTCGGACATTGGGCCTCTTTGTCGATAGCAGCCGGTAAATGAGAATCAGGCCAACAAGAACCCGCACCGTCCCGGTCAACATGCCGGAGAACAGCAGAAGAATATCCGTCATATGTGCGCCCCCCAGTAGGCGTTGATCTGCACCTTAACCTCTTGCAGATGGGAGCGGCTGATGGGGAGGACCGCTCCGTTTTTCAGGATGACCGAACCATCCTTCACCTGCATGACATGGATCATGTTGACGATGCAGCCCCGGTCAATGAAGATAAATTCTTCTGCGGCCAGTTCTTCATAGACCTGCTGTAAGCTCTTGCGGACCTTGGCCGCACCGCCGGCGGTAGTGATGCTGGTGTTTTTCCCGTCCCGTGAAAGGAACAGAATTTCTTTGTATGGGATCTTCTCCAGGCGGCTGTTGGTCTGGATGGTGTAGTATTTTCCCTCCTCCAACTCGATCAGCCGGATAGCGTCGCAGATTGCCCCGGAGAGCCGCCGGGCAATGTCGTTTTTGGGAACATACCGGAAAATGGACAGCTCAAAGGCGTCGATGGCATACTCCACATGAGATGTGATGAAGATGATTTTCACATTAGGCAGGAAGGGCCGGATTTTCCCGGCCAGCTCCATCCCGGTGCTGCCGGGCATTTCAATGTCCAGCAGGATCAGGTCAAAGAAAAATCCATCCTCGGTGATGTCGTACAGAAGGTTGTCGCTGTGGGTATAGGCGGCGATCTCGCCGACGCTCCCGCATTGCTTCAGACAGTCCTCCGCGATGCTCCGGTTGGCCTGCACGGTGGCGCCGTCATCGTCGCAGATGGCAATACGCAGCATGAAACAATCCACCTCCCTTATTATTATGACGGAATATTATACTACGGCGGCCCTAAACTGGCAAGCGGTCATCAAGATCTGCAATCTCTCGTTTATCATCCACGATTAAGACGGTCTCTGCTGCCATCGGCCTGGTCACCTCACATTGCTTATATTTTTGCTCTGAGATATTGCAATCTAAATCTGCCAGCGAGAAGAAAAATTTTCGATTGCCGGGACTCATTTCGTCGTCTGTACCCGCTCTTGAGGCGCTATAAAATAGCAGATGCGCCGTATCAACTCTGGGATATTGACCGGAGATGTCAAATAGTCGTTGACTCCCTCCTGGCGGTATTGGTATTCCGTAGCAAGATCCTTGCTGTCCGTCAAGATAAAGAGCGGCCGGGATTTTACAAGGCTTTCATACCGTTCCGCTAAATGCCGCTGGCTGTGGAGCAGATCAAGCCCTGACCCATCGGGCAAAACGGTGTCGCACAGGATCAACTCGATATTGTCATCCTCCAGCAACAGATCATTTGCGCCGGCCAGCGTTTCTGCGGTCACAATGTAAAATCCCTTTTGGAGCATAGCTGCACTCAGTACCCCGGATCGCAGTCCATTACTGGTATCAGCGGTATCGGCATGAACATACAGCAGCTTATGAAAGACTGACTGCGGCTCTCCGCACGATTGTCGGTAGGCGTATTCGATCAGCTTGTCGGCCACAAGATTGGTTCGCGTTTTGTCCAGACAAAGCGTGGCGCCCCGACGCACAGCCTCCGCTTCATAGTGGCTGAAAGAGTGGCGGGACACAATTAAAAATGGAAGATCGGCGTCTGTGGCTCGAACCATATCCAGCAGCTCCAGGCTGGTGCCATCTGGAAGATCAAGGTCGGAGCTGGTAAAAAGCGGCCGCTCCTTTTCGATAATCTCCCTGGCCCCAGCCAAGATAGCTGCAATTTGCACCTCATAGCCCCTGCGCTGCAATAGCTTTGCCAGGTTTTGTGCAATGGCGTTGTTGTCATCGACCAGCAGTATCTTTCGCATAACCTATACCTCGATTCCTTTGATGAGGCCGTTGTAAAACGCAAATGTCACAGAAATGTCCGAAGTGCTCAAAAATTTGAAAAAAGGAATAACAATCCAGGCGCAGCAGGGCAGTGCGTGCTGCCCTGCTGCAAAGATATTGCCGCTGATTTTATTCACATCAATCGTCTGGATGAATAGCTTGCAGGAGTTGCAATAGATTACTGCTGTATCTTAATGGTGTCCGCAATAGCCATGCTGCTAATCTGCTTCATTGGACGTCTGATTGCAATTCCGGCTGAAGCAAGACAAGTTACAACAATAATCAGAAGAGGACCTACAGGAACAGTCCATCCTGTCCCCCACTTTTCAGCAATCAAATACTGAAACATTAGCTTGTTCAGCGGCAATCCCAAAATGCAGCCTGTTACGCAGCCAAGGACTGCATAGGTAAATGCTTCCGCCGCAATCATTTTGTAAAGCTGATTTACTCCCATACCAATAGAACGCATAATACCATACTGTTTTGTTCGGGATGCAACGCTGGCATTCATGCTATTAAAGATGTTGAACACTGTAATGAAAGCGATAATAATGAGGAAACCGTAAATAAAAATTGCTCCTGTGTAATATGCGCTCTGTGATTCCTGATTGCTCAAACGCTTATCCGAAACAGAACTGTCTGCGGAGAACAAATCCCGTATTGCAGCGACAGCAGCATCGTCATTTGTATTTGAGAGCTGCACATCAATCGCTGTATAGCCAATATTCCCCGCCAGCTCTGTAAACGTCTGCTCCGAACAGACCACGTAGCCGCAGCTTCCTGCGCTGTTGACTGCATGAGCGGAAGATAATATACCAGCTATGGTCATCTGCTGGTTTCCTGTATCAGTTTGGACAGTTAATCTGTCGCCTACCGACCAGTTCAGATCGTCTTGATAGACCACCAAAACGTCATCTCCACCTTCTTGCGGAATCTTGCCCTGGATCAATTCCTCCTTTGCCCATTGCATCTGGAGAACGTCATAGGAAACCAGTGTAGCGGTCCCATCTCCTTCATAGGAAGAAACGGGAACATTTACCCACTCCATCCGGCCAAATGCCCGTTCAACGTCATCCATACCGCTGATTTGGGCAACCAGTGTTTTATCCAGGGCTGTATTTCCCATTGTAACGGTCAAATCGGCGGCGGACGGTGTGAGAGCGGGCATACCTTCCCCCAGGAAAACGACCAGCACTTGAAAGGACAGGAACATCGTAATGCTGATCGCATAGGAGCATGTCATCAGGAACAGATTCTTTTTGCCGGACAGCGCATGAAAAATCCCCATACCTGTATCCACATGAAGTCTGCGCGTATTTGCGGCCTTTTTATGCTCTGCGAGTTGTGCGTTGCCGCTGATTGCGGTGATGGGCGATACTTTTGCCGCTTTTTTGGCTGGTGACAAAGCGGCCAGAATTACAATCAGAAAGCCGATGACTGCTCCGGCCAACAGTCCACTGACACTGAACTGGAACATGGGGATTTCGGAAAAGCGTTCTCCGCTGACAGACTTCAGCAGGAAGCAGGCAAACCATGTCACGATCTGGCCGGCAATCAGGCCGATGGGGACACCTCTCATGCTCTGCCGCAAGCCCTGCCTGATTACGAAATGCTTTACCTGTCCTCTGTCCGCGCCCAGGCATCGAAGCAGGCCATAAAACTGGACACGCTCCAAAACATTCGTATTGAAGCTGGCGGCAATCATCACGGTTCCCGCTATCAATACAAGTAGAATCAGAAACGTCGCTACAATGTAGAGGGATTGCATGGTGCTGTTTTCACTCTGTCCCATCAAGCCGAGCAGGGCTGTATTTTCCGCTACTTGTTTATCGGAGAGGCCGTATACGTCTCTGATTTCCTGGACAGCAGATCGGATATTTACGCCGGGCTTGAACTGGATGCGAAATGTTGTCCCATCCTTGGCGTTTTCATCTGCAATCTCTCGAAAACCATCCTCAGTGAGAACCATGCCATATATGTCTGCTTTGAGCAGGCTGCCCATATCCCGTAGTACCCCGGTCACACGGTAATCCCTTGACCTTCCATCCTGCAAGGTGACTGTAACTGTATCTCCAACAGAGATGCCTAACTGCTCCAGCGCCGTTTGATTGAGCAGAGCTTCATCCGACTGTGCAGGGTATGTCCCGCTTTGCAGCTCCATCTCTGTCAAAACCGAGAAAGCAGCCTCATTTGCTCCAGCGAAACTGACCATTTTAGAGCCTATCTCCCCTGTACTGCCTTGATAAGTCCAGCCACAGACCGCTACATCAAGCCGTGCGCCTATCATTTCGGCGGTTTCTTCGCTGATACCGGTCACACTGGCGTGGTACTCTCCATTTGTTTTAATGAAATAGCTTTTTTGCGCACGGAGCGCCATATCCGCCATACTGAAAATTGCGGTCACAAGCAGCACTGAGAATACGATGCAGAGAACGGACATCCTACTGCTTTTTCGATGTACCCGTTCATATTGGGGGACAAGTGCAAGATAGCTTTTCACTGCCGGGCACCCCCCAAATCCTGCAAAACACCATCCGCCATACGGAAAACACGGTCGGCGGCGCCCGCCTGATTTTCGTTGTGCGTGATCATCAGGATCGTCTGCTGATACTTTGCCGACATGGATTGCAGTAGCGCAATCACTTCCTGGCTGTTTTTGCTGTCCAGGTTGCCGGTTGGTTCGTCGGCCATAATCAGGGCCGGGCGAGTGACCAGGGCGCGCCCAATCGCCACACGCTGCTGCTGTCCGCCGGATAGCTGGCTGGGCAAATGATTCCGGCGCTCTGTCAGTCCGAGCACATACAGCAGTTCATCCACAAATTTCTGATCCGGAGTTTTGTAATCCAGAAGAAGCGGGAAGGTGAGATTCTGTTCCACGTTCAGCTCAGGGATCAGGTTGAAGGATTGGAAGATAAAACCGATGTGCTGCCGCCGAAATACGGTCAGCTTCTTCTCAGACATGGAAAAGACATCTTTCCCATCAATCCAGACCTTACCCGATGTAGGATTGTCCAAGGCTCCCACAATGTTCAGCAGTGTGCTTTTGCCGGAGCCGGATTCACCAACGATGGCAATAAACTCTCCCCTGCGGACGGAGAACGAAACCTGATTTAAGGCGCGAACCTCCGCTTCACCCGATCCATAAATTTTGCACAGATTTTGTACTTCAAGAATATTCATGGCAAGTACCTCCTTACCATCCCATCATATCCCCTCCAGCTTACTTATAAATGACTTCTATCTTACTCATTTGTAAGATTGAAAAAGCTGAGTGTGAATGTGGTTCCGGTGTTAAGTCTGCTCGCCACAGAAATCGTTCCGCCATGAAGCTCCACAATGGTTTTTGCAAGAGGCAGGCCCAATCCAATGCCATGACTGTCCTGTGAAAACCGGCTCCGATAGAAACGCTTAAAAATATGGTATAAATCCTCTGGGCAAATTCCCTTTCCGTCATCCTCGATCACAATCTTTGTGATAAGAGCGTTTTGCTCCCAACGGACATTGATATGCCCTCCTGACTCGGTATGTTCCAGCGCGTTTTTAACAATATTCCCGACCGCTTCTGAAATCCATAGGGCATCGCAGCAGAGAGAGGCATCCTCACTTCCTGACAGAGCGATTACTTTGCCCTCCTGTTCAGCGCGGATCTCAAAACGCTCCAAAACGTCCCGCATGAGCGTCTCAATGTGTTCCGGTGCCTTCTGCATCTGGATCATCCCCGCGTCCAGCCGCGCCAATTTCAGAAGTGTATAGACCACTGCCTCCATTCGCTTGATCTCCCGCAGGGATTTTTCAGAAAAACTGACGGCTGTTTCTGGTTCACTACTATGGCTGCCAATGATCTCCTGATACATTTTCAAGGCGGAGAGCGGCGTTTTGAGTTGGTGCGAAACATCCGAAATCATCCCCTGCAAAAATTCCTTTGTCTGTTTCTCCTTTTCCGCATGAGCGGAGAGAATAGCGGACAGTTCGTTCACCTCATGGAACAGACTGTACCAGCCTCCAGTCTGCTCACACTCAATACGGGACGCGGCATTCCCGTCAAGAAATTCTCGGATTGCGCGGCCGGCGCTCTGGATCGCCTTGCGCTGCCTGCGCAAGTATAGAAACAGGAGCGCATACGTTGCGGTAAAAACAAAGAGCAGAAGCGCCGCCAGTGAAAACAGAAGCTGATTTCGATAGGCCAAAACCGTTGGAAGCAATGCTATGGAGACCGCATCATGATACCCGAGCGGAGACAGGGCATGGAAGCCGCGTAAGATGTCCTCTTCGCCTTTTTCATCGGTAAAGGCGGAGAGGACAAGCGCATCGCTGTGATTCAGAAGATAGCCGGCCACACCATAATCGTGCGCAGTCAGATCCTCTTGGAAATGTTTCGCCAGGACAGAGGAAATTCCAAAAGCGAGCAAAAGAGACAGAATGCACGCAATGGCGGTTCCGAGCAACAGCGTTTTGGCTTCTTTTTCTAACTTCCACATGGCATGTCCTCACTCCACAACCCACTTATATCCGATTCCACGTTCTGTCAGCAGATATTTCGGAGTATTTGGCGTTTCCTCGATCTTATTTCGCAGACGCCGGATATAGACGGACAGAGTGTTGTCGTCCACATAATTGCCGGCCCCATCCCACAAGCTGTCTAAAATGGTTTCCCTTGTCAACAGATGGTTTGGATTTCGCATCAGCAGACAGAGCAGCTTGTATTCAACCAAAGGAAGCGAAAGCAAATTGCCATTTTTCCAAACAAGTCGTTCTATAAGATCTACCTTAATCCCATTTGCATCCAAAAGCACTGACCTTGAAAATCCAGCCGAGCGGCGGAGGAGCGCGTTGATTCTCGAAAGCAGTTCGTTGAGCTTGAATGGTTTTGTGATATAGTCGTCTCCACCCATATCCAGACCTTTTACAACGCTGATCTCCTGGTCGGATGCCGTCAAAAAAATAATTGGAACAGATGAAGTGCCCCGCACTTCTTTGCAAATATCAAACCCGCTTCCATCCGGCAGGGTAACATCCAACAGGAGCAGATGATAGAGATTGCTTTTGAATAATGCCAACGCCTGTTGCACGGTCCGGGCGTTATCCACAGAATAGCCGCTGTTTTCCAAAGTATATTGCAGACCGTCAATCAGGCTCAAATCATCCTCAACATAGAGAATCTTTTCCATCATCTATTCCCTTTCAGATGCAGGTTCAGAATTGCAGGGGGCTATATTCAGCAGCACGCTCAGATAATACTGCCTTCCGCTTTTCTCCGTCAGCATTGCCCCGTGGTACTTTTCCGCCACTGCCTTGATGTTGGAAAGTCCAGTTCCCGCCGGGGGCATGGGTTCATCGGAGCAGGTATTCTCAAAGGTCAGCATATAGAAGTCCCCCTGCTGTTTCCCGCTGATGCGGATCGCCTTGGCTCCCTCGTTTGCACGGCAGGCGGCGATGGCGTTGTCCAGCGCATTGGCAAAGAGTACGCACAGGTCAAAGTCGTCGATCCCGCAGGGCTTGGGCAGGACCAGGGTCACCTCCGCCGCGATCTCCTTCGCCAGCCCCAGCTTTTCTCCCAGCAGGATGTCCACTATCGGGTTGCCGGTCTGGTAGGGGAAGGACAGGGCCTCCGAGACGGCCTCCAGCTTTTTCAGGTATTCCCGACTTTCCTCCAGGTCTCCGCTCCGGAGCAGGCCGTCCAGGACAGATAAATGGTTTTTGATGTCGTGACGGAAGGACTTCGTCTGCTCGTAACGGGCCTGGGCTTCCGTAATATAAACCTTTTGCTCATGGGTCGCCTGGGTCAGCGATTGCAGCTCCGCCTGGGCCTGGAAACCCTGACAGAGATGACGGTAGGCGTATAGGGTACACAGCAGCGCTACCAGTCCCATGACTTGCAGTGCCAACAGAACACCATGATTTCTCAACTCTTCAAAAGAGATCGACGGGAAGTACAGGCCGTATGCACTCTGGAGAATATACATCTCTGCGGCAAAGAAAAACAGAGTGGGAAACAGGATCAGTCCAATATTGGGGGCCTGACTGTCCTCCGTCCAGTCCAGAAATTTGCATACAGCACGGTAACAGCAGGTACACAGAGCGAAAAAGAGGATTTGCGCCGCTAAAAGCAGCAGGTACAACAGGGGATTTCCAATAAATTCAGGGAAGATCATGGATTCCAGTGAATTGAGGATTCCATAGGAGAACTGCGAAATATAGAACGCCAGCACCGCAGCCAGGCAGGAAATGGGCCGCTGATTTCCCAACGCAAAACGGCTGACAGCAAACAGAACCAGCATTCCCATGCCGTTTGCGAGAATCCCATTGAGATCAAAGTGAACCGGCACAAATTGGATCGCGAAGAGGGCAAGGCAATAGACCGCAAAGTGCCACAGCTTTTTCTGTTTCCCGGTGAGGCGGCTGACAAAGAAAATGTGCATGACGCCCTGTCCTGTCAGGGTCAGAATGTCCAGAAACAAGCTGAAGTAGTCCATGTCAGATTCCCCTCTCTTTCATATAGCGCAAAAGGGCTTGGGTCAGCTCCCGCTCCCGCAGCCGGGAGGCGGGGATACGTTCCCCCTGGGACAGCAGAACCTGCCCGTCCTGACACCCGCGCACATAATCCAGGTTGACCAGGTAGCTCCGGTGACACTTGAAAAAGCGTCCATCCACCCGCCGCTCCAGGTCCTCCAGCTTATCGTAGTAGTCGCTCACTGTTCCGTCATTTTTATGCAGATAGATTTTCCGGCCCAGTACCTCGCAGTACACAATGTCCGAGAGGAGGACGACCTCGCAGCCGGTTCCCCGCTGAATCACGATGTCCTCAGCGGTTCTCTGTTCCAGAGAGCGGAGGACCCGGTCCATTGTCCGGCAAAAGCGGGCGCTGTCCAGGGGCTTGAGCAGATAGTCAAATGCCTCCACCTGGAAGGAGTCGAATACGCACTCCTTCAGAACTGTTACAAAGATCAGCAAGCTGTGAACGCCCCGCTGGCGCAGCAGCCTGGCCGTCTCCATTCCATCCGGCTGTTCCATCTGGATGTCCAGGAAGATCACATCAAAGCTGCCGCCGCTCTCCAACAGGGCGCAGCCATTGGAAAAGCTGCTGACAGAGTAATCAGTCATTGATTTTTCTTTCATATAGCCCGCGAGATGACTGGCAAGTTCCCGGGCCATCAGCGGCTCGTCGTCGCAGATCGCAAATGTTATCATGTTCACCACCACGTTTTCCTATCAATTCATCAGATTAACAAAAGCAGGACAGGGTTACAACCCCCGATGTAATGGAATGTCGCAGGTATGTCATGAAATGTTTTTGCCCCTCTTAAAAAGGCCAGCGGGGCAGCCGCAGCCGCTCCGCTGGCCTGGAGATAACATAGACGGAATTGCCGGTCAGGTAATATCCCGTTTTTGATACACCTTTACCGCGACACGATAGGAGGCAAAAAACCAAACGGCGGAAATCGCAAGCACAATGTTAAACGCCAAAAGGATGTTTTCTTTTACGGGAATAAACAGATTAGTGAGAAGCACGATCCCCACAATGATTCCCGTGGATGCCATGAAGGACATCATAAACACGATCTGGGATTTTTCCGGGTCAAACAGATAGGCGCAGGGTAAGCTGATGCCGCCGGCCAGCAGCGTGGCGCTTATACCAATCGCCCCATATAAGCACAAGGAATGGAGGGTAATATCAGCGCCGAAAAATCCGAGAGCGAGACAGGGAAGCAATGCGGTGATCAATCCCAGAATGGCGAGCAGAATGTAAAACACAAATTTTTCCCCGATGATCTGCCCTCTTGACACCGGCATCGTAATCACGTTTTTATTCCACTTTGAGGCGGCGTCGCTGGTGATGCTGATAAAGACCGCGGTGGTGGAGGCGACCGGCGCCAGAACCAGCAGGGCGCTTGTTTCAAGAAGAAACGACAGCCCAAAGCCCAGAACAACCAGGCTGACTACGGTGACCAGGATATTGCTCCTGGCAATATAGAGGTCTTTTAACAGAACGCCCTTCATTATTTTTCCCCCTTTACATAGAGCAGCATGATCTCGTCAATGGTGGCCGGAACGACCATGGCCTTGGGATATTTCTTCTGCATCTTCTCCCGGTCGGCCACCAGAACCTGCCATTCATAGTCCATTTTTCGGTACACGATAATATCAGTTTTATCCAGCGCGTCAAACTGTGCCGCTCCGCATTTGATGATGCCGTACTGCTCCACCAGTTCGTCCTTGGGCTTGGAGAAAACCACTTTTCCCTCATGGATAAACACGATATAGTCCGCAATCTTCTCCAGGTCGCTGGTGATGTGGGAGGATACCAGAATGGAGTGGTCTTCCTCCTGCACGAAGTCCAGCAGCATATCCAGAATATCGTCCCGGATCACCGGGTCCAGCCCGCTGGTGGCTTCGTCCAGAATCAGCAGCTTGGAGTGGTGGGAAAGGGCGACTGAAATCGCCAGCTTCATCTTCATCCCCTTGGAAAACTGCTTGATCCGCTTCTCAGGAGGCAGGGAAAACTGCTTCAAAAGGCGGAAGTAGGCCGTTTCATCCCAGGAGCGGTAGATGTTCTTCATAACCCCGTTGAGCTTCTTCGGGGAAAGGATCTCAGGGTAGTTGCTGCCGTCAAAGACCACGCCGATTTCTTCCTTGGTATCGCCGTCCAGCCCGTCTCTGCCCAAAACAGAGACCTGGCCGGCCTCCTTTTGGATCAGGCCCAGCGCCGCGTTGATCGTCGTACTTTTTCCGGCGCCGTTTTCCCCAATCAGCCCTACAATGGAGCCGCTGGGGACAGAAAAAGAAACCTGATCCAAAACAAAATCCTGATACGTTTTGGTCAGTCCTGAAACAGTTAAAGCATTTGTCATGGTCAATCCTCCTCATACAGAAGCGTCAGCAGGTTCAGCATTTTGTCAAGAGGTATCCCGCTTGTGCGGGCAATCTCAATCGCCTCGCTGAAATGCTCCTCGATTTTCTTTTGCTGCTCTTCCAGATAAAAGTCCTGATTCTGTGCGGAAACAAAGCAGCCCTTTCCCGCCGTCGTCTCAATAAACCCGTCCGCTTGCAAAAGGTCGTATGCCTTTTGCACCGTCAAAACACTGATCTGCAAGGATTTCGCAAGGGAACGAATGGAGGGGAGCGGTTCTCCCGCCTTCAGCTCCCCGCTCATAATTTGCGCCTTGACCTGGGTTGAGATCTGTTCATACAGGGGACGGCTCGTTTTGTTGCTGACAACAATCTCCAAATCACCACCGCCTATCTGTCTTTTACTGTTATGTATTAACAAGTACAGTATAAAACAGACTGCAACAGTTGTCAAGAGGGGAAATAATTTCTTATCTTAATACCCATACCGTTTCCGGTATTTCAGCAGCAGCGCCGCCGCCATTGCTGTTCCCAACAGTTCCGCCACCGGTGTTGCCAGCCACACGCCAGTGACGCCGCCCAGCAGAACAGGCATAATTTGAATGCTGGCGACCGTGAACAGGAACGACCGGGAAAAGGCCAGCACGGCGGACACCACGCCGTTGGACAGGGCGGTGAACATCCCGCTGGCAAACACATTCAGCCCCACAAACAGCAGAGCCAGGGAACAAAGGCGGTTTCCCGTGACAGCCAGCTCATAAACCGGGCTGTCTGGCCGGGTGAAAATGCTCACCAGGGGAACCGTCGCCAAAATGGAGATCAGCGTACAGAGGATAGAGGTTCCAACAATAAACCGGACGCTGAAGCCTACCAGCTTTTTCAGCTTCTCGTGGTTCTGCTCCCCGTGGTAATAGCTGATCATGGGGGCCACGCCGTAGGAATAGCCGATGAACAGGGCGCTGACAAACATCAGTACATACATGATGATGGTGATGGCTGCCACGCCGTCCTCCCCTATGTATTTCAGCATCGCCAGATTAAACAGCAGGGTGGTGATGCCGGACACCAACGAGGTTGCCAGCTCCGACATACCGTTGGTGGAGGCATGGAACAGCACGCCTCTGCGGAACACCGGCTTCTCAAAATGGAGCAGGTTGTCCTTTTTCCGGAAGACCAGGAAGCCCACCACGGCGGTAATGGAGTACCCCAGGCCGGTGGCAATGGCCGCTCCCTGGATGCCCAGATCGAACAGGGAAATCAGTGCGTAGTCCAGGATGATATTGGTCACGCCGCCCGCCACGGTGCAGATCAGGGATAGGGTGGATTTATCGGCGGCGATCAGGTAGAGGGAGAAGTTATACATCAGCAGGATGGGAATGGTGAATAGCAGATAGTTGCTCAGGTAGGTATGGCAATAGCCGAACACCGCCGGGGAGAGGCCCATAGTTCCCAGCAAAGTGTCCATCAGGGTATAGCCCAGCAGCATCATTACCACGCCCACCACCGCGTTGGTGAGGATCAGCAGGGTAAAGTCCTGCCGGGCCTCTGTTTCTTTGTGCTCCCCCATTTTCTTCATCACCACGGCGCTGCCGCCGGTAGCCAGCATTCCGGACACCGCTGTAATCAGGGCGATGGCCGGGGCGGTGAGGTTGATGGCGGACAGGGCCTCCATGCCGATCAGATTGGAGACAAACAGCCCGTCCACCATGGTGTAGAAGGTGTTGAACACCGTCATCACAATAGTGGGGAAGGCAAAGCGCAGGATGTTCCGGCCCGTGACGGGCAGGTGGTAAGAGTCCAGTTTGTTTTCCATGATTTTCTCCTTTTCTTGTACGCCAGGCTTGCTATTCTTTTGAGCAGGGAGTATCATAAACCGTGTGGTCACCACGCAGTCAAGAGGTATTTTCATTTCGGGAGGAAATTTTTATGGGATGTCAGAAGGGCTGGCTGACTTCTGGGGCTTTTGCTGCTCTGTGTGGTACAACGAAAGAGACGCTGCGGCACTACAAGGACATTGGCCTCCTCTCCCCGGCCCACCGAGGAGACAACGGCTATTTTTATTACGATGTGGAGCAGTTCTACGATTTTTATGCCATCTCCGTCTTTCGCCAGACGGGGACATCCCTGGAGGAAATCCGCCGTTGCCTCCAAGAGCAGGACACCGTCCAAACGCTGGCGCTGCTACGGGAGCAACAGTATCGTCTGGATGTAGAGAGGAAAAAACTGGAACGTATGGACTTTGTACTGTCCAGTGCTCTGCACAATCTGGAGTTTGGGCCAGTCCCCAACATGGCTCCGCAGACCGCCTGGTTTGAAGCAGAACATCTTCTGGCCCTTCCAGCGGAGGAGTTGGAGGGCCTGATGACCCCGGCGGCCAGCGAGGACGAAATGCTGATCGCAGTGTTGGAGCGGTGCCAATCGCTGTGCGAACAGTACGGAATACAGACAGACTTTCAACTGGGTGCTATCCATCCGTCAGAGGGGCAGGCCGGGCTGGGAGCCATCAGCCACCTCTACACCCGAATCAAAGAAAAAGCGGACTTCCCCTACTACATGGAGAAGCCCGCCGGGCACTATTTATATCTCTGCTGCCGGGGCCGCTGGGATATTTCTGAAGGTTATACTGCCCTTAAAAACTATATTCAGGAACAGGGATTGGAGGTTGCAGGAAATTTCTACGCCTGTGACCTGGCCGGGTTCATCCTGAACTCGGTGGAGAAAAATGCCGTTTCGATGATCTCTGTGCAGTTGTCAGCAAGTTCTTGATAGTATAAAACATTTCTGCGCCTATTAGAATTGTGGCAAAGCCAGTGTGGAGTTACTATGGGAGATCAACCGAGTGATAGGATCAATCACGATGCTCTCCCGACCCATCTTTTGTGCATAACGCAAAGTCGCCGCCGTTCCACCGCGCCGTTCTCCATTGTAGACGGCCAGCAGGGTAGCAGCATGATCCACCAGAAAACGATTGCGCGCCAGCATACAATTTTTGTGGTAGTCCCTGCTAACGTAGACAATAGAATCCGCCCGCTCCAGAACAGAATGATAAATATCCCGCGATGAAGCTGTCCACTTGTCCGCCTGCTCTTTACAGGGGAGAATACAGTGGAGCTTGATCGTGGGATCTTGCTCTCTCGGGGAGAGAATTGAGAGGGCACACCATGTATTTGTGGCCTCTGCCATCCCTGACAAAAATTGCGTGACACCGGCGTTGACCAGCGCGGCGATCTACTCTGCCAGAACCGCTTTCAGCGCCACACACCGGCTGTCTGCTTCGTCATACTTCCATGGAAACTTGTGCGGACGATGGCCGGTGAACGCGCAGCAGTTCTCTAACACGGCTCACCATCCTCAGTGTAGCTTTCCTGATAGCCCTGGATATACTCGTCCAAGTATTCCAGATACTCGGCCCCGTCACCCTCGACCTGTTCCAGAATGGCGGTGAGCTGGCGGCGGCTCTCGGCTTCCTCCCATTCCGTCAGAGTCCGGGCATCAGGAATGTGGGATTTGTTTTCAGGGGAGTTGATCACGTCATTGATGACCTCATTGAACAGCACGTCCAGCATATCCTCCGGTGTATCCAACTGCTTCGCTCCGGCTCCTCCAGGCGGGTCAACAACGATCCAGAGGTAGCCGACTTTCTTGGAGTAGAGAATGTCAAAATAGTCTTGGCTATCGATATATGTCTCAAATGCTTTGAGAATGTTATCGAGTTCCTTTCGTACTTCTTCCGTATAAATCATGGCTATACGACCTTTCCTGTTTTCATAGATTTGATCCTAGTAGCGTACCCGGTCTAATCAGTTTAGAATGCACAGATGTCTCTTACATTATATATTTGCTCAAAATATTAGTCAATAGCTCAACGGCAAGAGCGGATAAGGAACACGAAAACTTTTATAATAAAGGCATCCTACGCACGGGGGTACCGCAGCACATGAGCAAGGAAGTGGAATTCTGCAACCGAGACAGGTTCATTGAGCTTGGCCTGACGATTGCCAGCCTGCGAAAAATGCAGGGACTGTCTCAGGAAAAGCTGGCGGAGAAAGCAAAGATCAGCCGTTCCCACCTGAGTTCCATCGAGGCTCCCAACATTGTGCGCCCCTTTTCCCTCGAAGTATTATACAACATCGCAGACGCTTTGGGAGTTCGAGCGGGCGATCTGCTGAACACTACTCTGCCCCCGACAAAATGAGAACAGCACCTTGCCAAGTGGCATGGTGCTGTTTCCGCATTTATGCCGCCTCTCCGCCGTAGAGATCATGGTTGACCTGGGCGGCGTAGTGGCTCTCTATGGTGACCGAAGCGTTGTACAGCACCGTCAGCAGGTACTGCTTCATGTTCCGCACCTGGGTGGTGTTCTCCCGGAGGCAGTCAAACACGAAGCGGATGTGTTCGGAGTCCAGCTTCAACAGCCGGGACTTCACAACCGTCTGGGGGAAGTCGTTCCCCGCCACCCGGATATTTTTCTTTTTGGAGCAGACCGCCTCCACCATCAGCTCTACCATCTCGTCCAACTGACCGGCATCATACGGATGCTCCAGCACGAAATCATCGTAGCAGATGTTCTCCCGGATCAGTTCCCGATAGGCGTCCATCTCGCCTTGGCTCATCCCGCTGCTCCTGCTCCGCTTCCTTCCCTTCACTTCAGGCGGCTGGGCCTGCACAAGCGCAGGGGCTTTGGGGTCCCCACGAAAACCCAGCGAAGCGGTTTTCGTGGGGAGAGGAGGAGCAGCGTAGCGAGTGAGCTTTGCCGCTTGCGGTGAAGCGAGGGATGTGGAGCTTGCGCCGACGAGGGCGGAAGGGAAAGGAAATGAATCCGTACTTTGTGAAGGCAGTATTTTGTTTTCTTTTGTTTGTAGGTCTTTATTTAATTGCGTTGTCTTTTCCGTCTGCGTGGAAGCCGTGGACGGTTTTCCCGTTGTCGGGTTTTCCGACAACGGAGAAGCCGAAGACGGCCCTTCTGGGGGCGGTTCGTGAGAAGCGGGGTACTCCCGGATGATGTACTCGTTGGCTCCGAACTTTCCAGCCTTGTCGGTTGTCTGGCGGCGCTGGACATACCCGGCTTTCTCCAGTTCCACCACAGCGGCCCGGATGGCGTCTTTGCCCTCCAGGCTGATCCGGGCGAGGCCAGCTAAGGTATAATCCCAATCTTCCGGGAGACTAAGCATCAGGGACAGCAAACCCTTTGCCTTGAAGGAGATGGTCTTGTCCCGCAGGTGATAGTTGCTCATGACGGTGTAGTTGTGAGTGCGCTCCACACGAAAAACTGCCATATTCTTTCACTCCAAATTCATAAAAATTGAGGCTGGGAAACAGTGCGATCCTGTTTCCCAGCCTCTTAAAAATTAGTTATAAACGGGGCAGCCATAGCCCCAGATCTCATAATATCCCACGCTGTAGCTGCGCTGGCGGCAGCTATCGCCGGAATTGCCCTCCACGGTGTAGACCACGCCGTTCTCCACCCGTTCTACGATGCCCACATGGTCAGGAACATCATCCTGGGGGCCGGAGTATCCGCCCGGATCGTCCCAATCGAAAAATATTAAATCCCCAGGGCGCGGCTCATAGCTGCCGTCCTGCCACTGACCCCGATTTTTGAACCAATTGGAGCCGCCCACACATCCGGCAAACTTGGGTACCACCCCAGCGTCAATGTAGCCGCACTCGTTGGCGCACCAGCTCACAAAGCAGGCACACCACTCCACCCGGCTGTTGAAGCCATACCAGCTCCAGTAGGGCTGGCCGCCCACGTTGCCCACCTGGGACAGCGCCACGGCCACGATCTCACCGCTGGAGCCATAGAGGAGGCTGTTCCACATCTCCCGGTTCGCCGCCGTCAGCAGCTCGTCCAGAGCGGCGTTCTGCTGATTCGTGAACACATAAAATACCCGCATATCGTCCGGGGTCCGGGGTGTGACCGTGATGGTCAGTACCTTCTCCGTCCAGGCTGGAGTACCGCCCTCGGCAGGATGCTCTATCTCAGCCTCCGCCGTGGTGATCTTGGTCATATCCCAGAATACCACCCGCAGCTTCTCAACCGTATCCGGGTTCAGGACAGCCACGGACTCTCCGTCTGCCGCCCCGGCAGTTTTGGCGGCGAACACGGCAAACACATCCGCCCAGGACGGCGGGCGGCCCTGGATCTCCACCCGGTCATAGGTTCCCCCGGCCTGGAGCGCGGACAGCGTATCCGCATACTCGCTGTTGATCTGCACGATTGCCGCCGTGGGCGATACCGCGTCCGGGGAACTTCCGTCTGCAAAGAAGATGCCGAAGGGCGAGGCGATGAGCAGGCCGATCATGCAGATCACCAGCACGACTACGAGTACCACCCAGCCGCCAGCGGCGATGGCGGCAATCAGTTCCTGCGTGGCCGCAATGGCCGCTTTTATCGCCGTCATGGTGGCCCTTGCTGCGGCCTTGGCAGTAGTCGCCGCCGCTTTTGCCGTGGCACGTGCGGTCTGTACGGCCCGCTGGGTGGCCTTGGCGGTGGCCTGGGCGGTCTTGACCGTCTGCTGTGCGGTTTTCGCCGTTCGCTGGGCGGTCTTAACGGCCTTTTTGGAGGAGCGTTCTGCGGTCTTGATGGTCTGCTTGGCAGCGCCCTCGGCAGTCCTTCTCCCGGAGCGGGCCGTTTTGATGATTTTCCGCCCACCATCCCACACAGGCCGGGGTTCAGGCTCTCCCGGCCTGCACACAGCCTGGGTCGGGGCGTATCTGCCCTGTCCGCCAGTATACCTGCGCCGCATCGGGGCGGGAGGGGCAGTCTCCCCGCCGTTTCCGGCCTGGGGGATGGTATCGTTCCCCACCCACTGGGCCTCCGCCCGTTTCATGGCCGCCGTCCGGCCACGCTCCCGCATGAACTCCTGCTTGCCCTGCACGAGCGCTTGGGGCGGCTGCTCCAGCGCAGATGTGGGCTGACCTTGGATGTAGGCACCTTTTGTCTTGATGGACAGCCTGTGAGACGGCTGATCATGGCCGGAAGAAGGCGCTGCCGTCCTGTGGCCGATGGGCGCACCGGAGGCGGCGTCCCTTGTTCTGACCTTCGGCGGCTCCGATTCACCCTGTGAGGCAGGCGGCACATCCGGGCGCAGGTTATGAACAGCGGATTCCCTGGTTTTGATACGCGCCTGCCTCATCCTCTCCCCAGGAGACGGCCTTGTTCTGCCGCTTTCAGTTTGCCCAGCGCCGGTGCCGCCCTCTCTGGCGGAAACAGCTTCCCGCGTCTTGATCCGGGGCTGCTCCCGTGCAGGCGGCTCCTGGGGCGGGGGCGGCCCTTCCGGGGACTCTGGAGATCCAGGCGAATCAGGGGTGCGCGGCTCCTCGTCCGGCAGCCGATCCCTGGTGGATTTTTTCTTCTTCAGTAGAGACTCCACACCGCGCCGTGCCTGATATGCCCCACGGGCGGCGGTATCCTCGATCCGGTCGCCGCCGTAGTCGCTGGCCTCTCCCCGCTGGGCAGTCTCCCGGAGCTGGCCACGCAGACGCTCCGTACCGTCATCCAGCCCACGGCGGACAAGTTCTTTGGGCGCTGCTTTGACTTTTTCCTTTAATTTACCTTTCTTTGTTTGCTTTTCTTTGATTTTTTCGATAATTTATCACCTCACTTTGCTTTCTTCGGCATTTTATGTTACACTGTCCCTCGAAGGAGGGATCGTTTATGGAACAGATTCACAGATGCGAATGGGCAGGCCCTGACCAGATATATATTGACTATCACGATAACGAGTGGGGCAAACCGCTCCACGATGATAATAGATTGTTTGAAATGCTGATTCTGGAGGGGATGCAGGCCGGATTGGCGTGGATCACGGTGCTGAAAAAACGGGAAGCCTTTCGTGCCGCCTTTGACAATTTTGATCCCCAGAAGGTTGCGCTTTATGATGACGCGAAGGTTGAGGAACTTGTGGCAAATGCGGGGATCATACGCCACCAGGGAAAAATAAACGCCGCCATCGGTAATGCAAAAGCATTCCTTGAGATACAGCAAGAGCATGGCAGTTTTGATGCGTTTATCTGGGCCTATGTCGATCACACACCAATCATCAACGCACCACATAGCCTGTCGGATATTCCAACGTCCACCCCGCTCTCTGACAGGATCAGCAAGGACTTAAAAAAGAGAGGATTCAAGTTCGTGGGGTCAACCATCATCTACGCATTTATGCAAGCTGTAGGGATGGTGGATGACCACATGGTGTGGTGTCCCTGGCACACGAATAACAGATAATAGAAGGTAATCCTTATCCGGCGCTTGCTTCACTGAGTTTGGTGGTCATCAGCCTATAGAGCCGATTCTTGGGGAAGTTGTCCATAAACGGCACGATGGCGCTACCGCACTTGATGAGGCCCCGCCCGAAGTCCACGTTGGTGATGTAGGAGAGTTGGTTGTCCGAAATGTTCAGCAGCCGCGCCAGTTCCGCCCGGTCGGTGGCCGCCTGGTTCAGCATGACCAAAAATTCGCTGTTGGCCAGCATAGTGCGGGCGGTGTGGGACTGGAGCAGATCATCCACGTTCTGGGTGAGGCCAGTGCAGCAGGCTCCGTACTTTCTGACCCGTTTCCAGAGGGTAAACAGGAAATTTGCGCTGTATTCATGCTGGAACAGCAAATAGATTTCATCAATATAGACCCAGGTATTCCGCCCCATCTGCCGGTTTCGGATGATGCGGTTGAACACGCTGTCCAGCACCACCAGCATCCCCACGGGCAAGAGCTGCTTGCCCAGATCCCGGATGTCGTAGCAGAGGATTCGGGCGTCCGTGTCCACGTTGGTGGGCTTGGCAAAGGTGTTGAGGCTGCCCTCGGTGAACAGCTCGATTGCCAGGGCCACATCACGCGCTTCCGGCTCGGACTGGCGGAGCAGCTCGGCATGGAAATCCTGGAGTGTGGGAGCCTTGCCCTGGTAGCCGCCCTTGATATAGCTGTGGTAGACGCTGGCGGTGCAGCGGTCAATGATGGATTTCTCCTTGGCGGACAGCAGCCGGTCGCCCATGAGCTGCTCACACAGGGACAGCAGGAACTCGGACTTCAGCACCACCGGGTTCTCCCCGTCACCGTAGCCCTGCTCCATGTCCATGGCGTTGATATGGTTGGGAGAGGTGGCGGAAATGCTGATCACCTCGCCGCCCAGCCCTTCGATGAGGGGCCGGTACTCCGACTCAGGATCTATGACGATGATATCGTCCTCGGTGGAGAGCGCCAGATTGACCATCTCCCGCTTGGCAGTGAAGGACTTGCCGGAGCCGGACACGCCCAGCACAAAGCCGTTGCCGTTGAGCAGTTCCTTCCGGTTGGCGATGATGAGGTTCTTGCTGATGACGTTCTGGCCATAGTACACGCCACCCTGATCTCGCACCTCCTGGGCCTTGAAGGGCATGAGGACGGCCAGCGCCTCGGTGGTCAGCGTCCGCAGGGCATCGATCCGCCGCAGGCCCAGAGGAAGGGCTGTCACCAGCCCGTCCGCCTGCTGCCAGTTCAGGGTGGAGAGCTGGCACAGATGCTTCCGGGCGGCGGACTGGAGGGCATCCGTGTCGCTGTCCAACTCCTCTTTGCTGTCCGCCAGATGCACCAAGGTCACCACGGCGAACATCATCCGCTGATCGCGGGTGGTGAGATCGTCCAGCATCTCACGGGTTTCTTTCCGCTGCTGTTCCAAATCGTAAGGAACAACGGCGGAGAAATTGTTGTTGCTGTTCTGCCGCCGCTGCCAGTTGGTCACGTTGGTCTCAACACCGAGGAGCCGGTTCTGCATCTCCCGGACGGCCTCATCCGTGGGGACGGGGATCACGTCAATGGATAGCATCATGGTGCGGTTCAGGGCCGTCAGCTCGGAGATCATGCTGTCCTTGATATAGCTGGCGTACTCCTTCAGGAACAGCACCCGGCCAAACTTATCTCCCATGACGAAGTAGTCCTTCTTAAACTCCAGGCTGTCGGGACAGATGGTGTCCTTGAAGCTGTGGCCCTTCCGCATCAGGTCCCGGAGATCCAAATGGTACTCCGTCTCCTCGCCAGTGCGGTAGAAGTCGTGCAGCACCCGGAGACGCTCCACCGCGTCCAGCTCCTCGCTGTGGGCATCCAGGTGGCTCAGACGGGTGGTCACATCCGCCGTCACCCGGTCGAAGAAGGTGCGGGCCTCCTCGATGTTTTTGCGGTGAACGGACAGGGTGATGTACCTCTCCTGCACCACGCTGTTGGAGCTGTCGGTGACCTTATCCATCAGCATGGCGTTGTACTCGGCCCGGTAGCCGTCCAGGTAATCGTCCTGCCGGGGCAGCAGAATCTTCTGCTCGAAGTCCTGGCGGTTGAGCCGCTTGTTGTTGATGGTGAGCTTGGTGGTGGAGCCGGTGTCCAGGGCGTTCAGCAGCTCCGAGTAGCCCAGAAACATGGCCGTTTTGTCCTCTTTTGATGCGATGGCGTAGTTGATGTCCGAGAAGCGGATGGTTTTGGAGAATTTGCTCCCGAACTGAAAAATCCCATCCGGCCAGAGGCGGCGGATGGGGATGGCGTCCTGCACGGACTTGGGGAGGACAAAGCCCTCCCGGTCCTGCTTCAGCGTATTTTGCAAGGTTTTAATCAATCTTCAGTGCCTCCTTTACTGAGGAATGCTCCATCGCCAAGGCGTAAAGGTTCTCCGCCCGGAACACCAGCTTTCTGGGGTACAGCAGTTCCGAGCGGATGATGGCGAGGAGGAACTTTTCAAAGGTCATGCCGTTGTAGGTGAAAAAGCCGCAGAGGGCAAAGGGAAAGGCGGCCAGGACGCAGATCCAGCCGATCTCTCCGCTGCCCACCACGCTGCGCAGGCCGAAGTACAGACCTACCGCCACCAGCACAGCCAGCAAGGCGAACAAGAATTGCCGCAGGGACAGGCCAAAGAACAGACTTTCCTGATAGTCCCGGACTTCTTTGTTGATACGGACTTCTATGGGTGATCACCTCCAAGTGAAAGAATCGGCAGACAGACCGTTGCAAGGCCCGCTTGCCTATGGTAAGATGCGACAAACCACTAAAAGGGAGGTCTGTCACATGACGCTGTTTATATTTGGATTCGGTTTGGTACTGCTGCCCATCCTGTTCCGCCTGACCCTGAAGCTCCGGCTGGGCATTCCCATGCTCTACGCTATCCTGATGCTCACTATATTCCACGGCTGGTATCAGGCCCACACGGCCCTGGCGGACGGCATCTTCTTCGTTATGGTCGGACTGGCTGCCTTGTCCTGGGTGGTGACGCTGCTCCGCCGTCTCTGGGATCTGCTGGAGGACTGGCGGGAGGAGCGGGCCATGGCGGATCTGCTGGCCTACCGCGTCCGGCAGGCCAGGGCCGCTGGCGAGTATGTCATCGACACCGAGGGTCTCTGGCGTTGATTTTACTGCTCTCCTGTGCTATAGTGAAGGTACGATTCAAACAGGAGGATGCGGATAAGTGAAAGGGTTTACACGCAAGAACCAGTTGTTTTCCCTGTGCGGGCTTAACTGCGGATTGTGTACCATGCGCTTGGGCGGACATTGCGGTGGGTGCGGTAATGGGAACCAATCCTGCAAAATTGCCCAATGCAGCTTGGAACACGGGAACGTAGAGTACTGCTGTGAGTGTCCCCGCTACCCCTGCGAAAAGTACGATAAAATTGATGAATATGACTCCTTTATTACCCACAGGAACCGAACAGCCGACATGGAAAAACTGCGTACTGTCGGGGCTGACCGCTATAATGCGGAACAGGAGGAAAAAGTGCGGTTGCTGGGGTATCTGCTTTCCTCTTGCAATGACGGGCGCAGGAAAACGCTCTTTTGTCTGGCGGTCAATCTGCTGGAACGCTCCGATATACAGGCCGCTGTCGACCAGCTTATGGCATCCGATCTGTCCACCGTAAAGGAACGCGCTGTGTATGCGACGGCACTGCTGCAAGAAATCGCCGAAAAAGACGGGATCTCTTTGAAATTGAACAGGAAGAAATAAGCGCATTCTTCGGCCTATTAACCCAGCCCCATCAGCTCCCGAATCAGCCGGTCGCTCATTTTGATACAGCCCACCAACACAAGCATATTAAACAAAATTTCGCCCACATAGTTCCATACGATGGTGGCCGCCGCCAGGGTATCGTCCGCGATGGCAGGCGGTGTAGTGGCGAACGCCGAGAAGATCACACAGGCTAAAACAATGATGCAGCCCTCCAGACAGATGGCGGCGTAGCTCTTGAGAAAGGCAACGCCGATACTGCTGGAGGGCTGTCCCGCGAAGCTGGCCATGGGGATGGGTGCGATGGCGGTGGCGAGGTAGAGCTTGAAAAACCGGGAGTAAACGGTTAAAATCATGATGAGGGACAGCACCCAAATAAACAGCGACCCCAGCAGGGTAATGGCCCAGAGGGGGATACTCTCTAAAAAGCCCACGTCCTCGATGATGGTCACCATCTCGCTGGGCAGGGTGGTGTCGGTCAGCGCCGACAGCCCGGAGGCGTCCATGATGGTGGAAATCATGCCCTGTGCCATCCTGAACAGCGCCGTCATCAGCTCCATGCCGTGGGTCACCGCCGCCTGGGCCAGCACAAAACGGATGAAACACTTGAATACCATCTCAGGCTTCTTCACCTCCGTAAAATTCCATTAGAGAACATTTAATTAATGCCTTTTGCCCTGCAGTATACTCCACAAAGTATTGGATATAATGTGGGATAGTGTAAATGGGATAACGACCAGGAACAAGATACTTTTTCTTGTCCCTGGTTATTTTTACTCCCTCATTTAGAGGAGACAAACCTTGTATCTCAAAGGCACAACAAATTTAGTCAAGGCACTTGACTTTTATTTCACCGTATGTTATAAAATATTATAAATTATTATAAGAAAGGAATGGTACTTATGCCAATGACACAAGCCGATCTGCCTGATATTCGCCGGTTGGCTTCGAATGGAGCGTTTTCTTTTACAGGGCACGCTTCTCAGCAAATCATTAGTCGAGGTATTCCCTATGATGATGTGGAAGATATCTTGACGAGTCAAACAAACCAGATTATTGAATGTCAATCTCCATCTTGTATGCCTGGGAAGGCGCACACAAATGAACGAATTCTTCTTTATGATCCGAAAAGCCGCGTTGATGCAATTGTGGTTTTTTGCCTATTATTTCTGCCCACCCCAGAGATTCGAATTATAACGGTGGAAATGGTCGATGCTGCCATATGGATTCGTCGAGACGGGCAAATCCCTTGTCTTATACGGAGATAGGTAAAGAAATCCATGAATACATATTCGTAGTTAATCCTTTTCACAGTATTCATAAATCTGTACAGGTTTGTGGGCCGATGGTTTCGATTAATGTTGGCCAATCCTTACTGGAACTTAGTGCCCTCATCGGCCTACACCTGGAACGGATATTGCCCATATCCATATAATGAAGGGCGATAAAAATATCGCCCTTCACAGAGTGAAATATCCATATATTACCACGCCTTTCTTCTGAGTAAAAGGGACGGTCACATTACATATCATATTTTACTGTGGTAGATTAAGCATAATCAGAACAGAAAGTGTCAATCCTGTTTCAAACAATTTATATTAAATTACTAACATTTTTCTGAACAAGTTTTTTCAATAACATTTTCATACGGCAACAGGAGGAGGACAACCGTGAAGGAACTTAATTACAAAATTTGCAGTGAATGCGGGGGCAAAATGTTGCCACATACTATGTCCAAAATATTTCAAGTAAACGGAAAAGAAATTGAAATCAAAGGGATTGAAGGATATCAGTGTAAAGATTGTGGGGAGGAGGTTTTTACAGCAAAAGAAATTCGTATGATTGACAGATTAATTCGCGCTATAGATGATCGACCAGTTTTGGACATATTAAATTTAGATGAAACTGCAGAATATCTTCGTGTAAGCAATCAAACAGTTTATAATATGATTCGCGATGGAAGAATTAGAGCATATAAGGTTGGCCGGGAGTGGCGCTTTTTGCGAGCGGACATAATGGCTTATTTAGATTCTACCGCCAATGAAAGTGTACTTTCTATGGCAGCTAAAGGAGGCAGCATCGATAAACATGATTTAGATATCATTAACAAAGAAATTGCAAAAAGGAAAACAAATGATGAATAGTGTTACCATTCGGCAAGCATTGGAATTTATCGGTCTCCTTTCAACGTCTCCCAGCAATCCTTATAATCTTTGTAATACTTTTGGAATTGAAGTTATCGATAATGAACCAATAAATAAAGATGGATATTTGGTTTGTGACCGAGGATGTAAATTAATTTTTGTCAGTTCAAATATTACAAATAGGCATCGTAAAAAGTTTATTATTTCGCATGAATTAGGGCACTTTTTATTACATCGTGAAAAGCTTTACTGTTGTACAGATATTTCTGAGATCGGGATATCACAAATTAATAGTAATTGTCAGGAAAACGAAGCCAATTACTTCGCCTCGGAATATCTTTTGCCGCAGGAACAATTATTAAGGATGCTACCACACGAATCAATTAGATTTTCTGACATTTTTAAGATTGCTGCACACTTTGATGTATCTGTAACTATGGCAGCAATGAAAGCCACACGTCTTTCAAATGCGGAAGACGAAATACTTCTTTGCTATAAAGGTCAACAGTTGAAATGGTTCTCGAGCGGAGATACAGGCCTTTGCTATAAAATGCTCCCTCAAAAATGTCCTGTCGATTTAACAAGAGCCCCCTTAGAAGTTGATATTGGCGGGGTTTGGGATACATTGTATGAAGGCACAGTACATCAAGAAGTTTTTAATCCATTTGAGGATCAGCGATTAGTTCTTTTATCTGGAACACGTTGCTTATGAAAGGGGAATTTTAGTGAATACAAAAATGAGTAGCTCCATACTCGCATCACAAGCATCAAAGGTACTGCATAACAAAAATGCATCAGCAACACAAAAATCATTGGCTGCAAGCGTTTTGTCGCAAAGGAATCGTCGTAATCAGACTGGTGCTGTAATGGAGGAGAAAGCTTCGCGTATATTACAAAGTGATAAATATTCTGCTCAAACAAAAAGTTTTGCCGCCAGTGTTCTTTCTCAATCAAATAAGGAACGGTGATTATTTGTCAAAACCATAAGTAGTGTCACTTTTCGATTAAGCATAAAGCACCTATCTACCGCGCACTATTTGGTAGATGGGTGCCTTTGCAATTTAGCGTCCTATACCCTAAACCATGTGTAGAACAAAAATGACTATTCTGTGATATTTTCCTAAATAATGTCCCTATTATCCAATTCGATACTTCACTATCTCTGCCCTTATTTTCTCCCTTGCCCGAAGAACAGAATGCCTTATTGACTGCGGCCTACAATGCTCCATTTCACCAATTTGGCGATAGTTGAAGTCATACTCATGGTAGAGCAGGAGCCGCCGCCGCTGGATTTCAGGGAGGGCGGCAATGGCCTTGTTGATTAGCTCCCGTTGTTCTGCGTCAAAGATCAATTCCTCAACACTTTTGGGCACTCTGAACGCCCGGTTATAGAGTGTTTCGTCCCACAAGTCTGACGCTTCTTGGTGCCGCCAATTGGATTGTTGGAGGTTACGGTTTTTGCGCTCCATCTGCCGAAATTCTACAAAGAACGGCTCGGATACCTCCAAATCATAAAATTCACCTTGACCATCTGTAAAGCTGATAAAGTACAACGTTTCGCCATCGCTACGCACCTCTGTCCGAAGCGTATAGACCTTATCCATGAATGTCATTCGCCCGTCCTCCTACGAAAAAGCTGGGTGAGAGGACTTGACCTCTCACCCAGCAGCCCGTGGGGACGTGCAATTTTGGAGTTACCCTTGGAATTTTTTCAATTTCTTTTTTAGTGTCGCTATACGCTTATAGATAGCATCCGTAGACAGGTGGACGAGTACAGCGATTTCATTGGTGGAATACCCATTCATTTTCAGCAAAGCAATTTGTAGGGTGAGCTTGTCCACTGTCAGCAGGGTTTTGAGCAGTTCCGCATTTTCAATATCGTTCAGCAGATTTTCCACTGTATAAATCTCGGTTGGTGCTTCGTTGGTGGCAGCGCAATCCAAGTATGTACCTGTATCCTGCACTTTCTCATAAAAGCACCTGTCCGAATTGAACATAGCCCTGTCCCAAAGGCGAAGCTGTTCGATTGTGCGTTCATCCATGCCGCAGGCCCGGAGTACCTTTTCTTCAGCCAGTTTCCAACGCTGCCATTTTCGTTCTTCCCTGCCATGATTGTATGACACGGCTGTTTCCTCCTATCTGAATTTTGAAAGTCCAGATAGGAGGGGCGGGGAGCGGCACCCTACTAAAGAACAAGCAACTGCATCTATCTGTAAGAAACAGACAAGTGCAGTTGCTTTGTTAGATATATTGATATGATTTGAGAGTTCGTAGTTATAGGCGGAATAACCTCTTGTGGCTGTCAGGATTTTTTTGACAAATCAATCCTCACTGGATATGCTGGAAACGCTCTATGCTCCACAGCGGCTACCTCCTATCAGCCGCCAGTTCCACAAACAATCGGACAGCGGCTTTCATCTCCGAAAACCGCCGTCCGATTTGGCATCATGTAAATTGGGCGCAGGAAATTAGCTGCCTCGACCAACGGTTTTTTTCTTTCCCCGTTGGGGGCAGGCAAGTTCTGTAACAGCAAAACTGATGTGCGCTAATCGGTCTGCTGTGCTTTTTCTTTCAGCTTTTGAAATGACAGGTCGCTGATTGCGTGTTCTATCTGGTGGGCGTCTTGCTCTGCTGTTTCCTGATCGACACCAGCAGCGATTAGCTGCTCCATGAAAAATTGGCGGCGTTCATAAATCTTTTCAGCAACTGTTCGTCCTTTATCGGTCAAACAAAGACAGCCGTTTTCATCTATGACCAGAAATCCGCCAGTCCGCAGGTTCTTTACCGCATGGCTGACACTTGGTTTTGAATATCCCATATATCCGGCAAGGTCAACCGATCTGATGCTTCCCCTTTTCTGGTGAAGCATCAAAATGGCCTCTAAATAGTCCTCCGAGGATTTACCTAATGTCAGGTTGGTTCACCCCCTTGTGGATATGCAGATGTTTCTACGGTTAAAGCACGATTGATTTTGATTGCAAAAATGAAGGTAACTGCGGTTGTCAGCAAGTCGGCTACTGGTTGAACCCAAATGACCCCAGACAACTGGAACAGCCGAGGCAATATGTAGATCAGCGGCAGGAAGAAAATTCCCTGTCGGCTCAAACTCAACAGTCCACCCACCAGACTTTTTCCGATGGAGAGATAAAGACTTGCATATACCATTTGAAAACCAAAGGTGACAAACAGTATTGCGTTCAGCCGGAGAGCCTTGCTTGCCAGATTTACCATTTCTGCATCGGTTCCAAAAATGGATACGATTGGTTCTGCAAAGGCAAAGAGTATGATAGCCGCGATCATGCCGAATGTTGTAGACCAAATCAGGCAAAGGCGGATGGCCTTTTTCAGCCGGTCAAATTGCTTTGCGCCGTAGTTATATCCGGCAAACGGCTGGAAACCTTTCAAGAAGCCAAAGACGATGTAAGTTCCGACGGTCATAATACGGATTACGGCCCCCATTGCCGCCACAGCATAGTCCCCATAGGGTTTTGCCGCGCTGTTGGTAAGTCCCATAGACGCGCTGGCAAGAAGTTGGAACAGAAGCACAGGAATACCGATTTTCAAAATTTCGCCCAAAAGCTGGGGTGAAAGACGGATATTCCGCAGCGATAGCCGTAGAACCCCTTGCTTTGTTGCTATGTACCCAATATAAAGGGCCATGTTGACGCCCAGCGAAATCACCGTGGCAATGGCCGCGCCCTCAATGCCCCAATCCAGGGCATAAATCATAATCGGGTCTAAAATGATGTTGATGATACTGCCGGTGAGCATAGAGATCATGGTGAACCGGGTAGCGCCCTGCGCTGTCAGAAGGTTGTTCATTGTGACGGTAAACACATTGATGATGGAACCTGTCACATAAATTTGGGCGTAGGCTCTCGCATAGGGCAAAATCGTATCAGTTGCCCCCAGCGACATCAGCACAGGGTTGAGGAATACCATAATCCCTGCGATAATGACCGCTCCTACAAAAATGCTGGCAAAAAGAGCGGTGGAGGCGGTTCGATTGGCTTCTGCGTTATCTCCCTTTCCAAGTGACCGGGAGATATAGGACGATGCTCCGGCCCCAAACATCATCCCCAAGCCAATAACGATCTGTACGATGGGAAATACAACAGACACCGCCCCCATCTGGCTCATACCCAGGCCGCTGACAAAATAGGCGTCGATGGCGTTGTAGAGTGCGGAGATTAGCATACCGATCATGGTCGGTATGCCTAACTTCATCAACGAGGCCGCTACTGGCTCGTCCCGCATGATGCTGATTCGGTTATTGCTTTGCTGGTTCATTTGTTGTCCTCCTGATTTTTGGATTTATTTCGACGGTGGGAACCATGTCGCTCCCGCCGAAGAATACTCTTGATGATTGTGCGGTATTGAGGATTTTCGCTCTCTAATTCCATTTCAATCTCCCGACAAATGACTTCCTCGCTTTTTTGCAGTTCAGCAGGATAGAGAAGATCAAGTGAAATTGTGGTATAGCAGCCTCCTTCAATCAGCCGGAAATGGTCTATGTTAATCTTGCCGCTGTACTTTTGCAGAACAAATTCGACTTTATCCCGCAAATATGCCGTCAACCCATCGTCATCTATGAGATAGTCCACTTGGATGAAACAGTCACAATGAAACTGCTGGTATAAGGCGCAGGATATTTCGTGAATTGCGTTGTAAAGCTGTTCGCTGTCTTTTCTGTACCCCTCAATTCGCAGGGAGATCACAAAATAGCCGAACCCATAATCATGCACCATCAGATTCCGTACTGCCGCAATTTCCGGGTATGTTTCAACAGCCCGCAGAACATCGTTAATGATACTCTGGTCGGTGGCTTGGCCCATGACCCGCCCCAGCACTTCCCAAAGGCTTTTTATTCCCGCTATCACGATAAATCCAGATACCAATACGCCACAGTAGCCGTCAATCTGCCAGCCTGTCACATGGCTGATTACCGTTGAGAGCAGGACTGCTCCTGTGGCGGCGGCATCGCTGATACAGTCCGTGGCAGTTGCTTTCAGCGTTTCAGAATTTGTAACCTTTGCAAACTGCTGGTTGTAAAAATACATATAGCCTTTTACCAGGATGGACAGCCCCAGGACGATTACGGTTGCTACGCTGAATAGCGGCGTTTGAGGATGGAGGATGGATTGGAGAGAAGTATGGATTAGCTGGCCTCCCATCAGCACCACAGCAAGGGACGCGAAAATCCCCATAATCCACTCAAACCGCCCGTGGCCGAACGGGTGAGTGCTTCCCCGGCCATACCGCGCGATCTGGAACCCTAAAAGCGTCATCAGTGAAATTCCTGCGTCTGACAGGTTGTTAAATCCGTCCGCTGATATGGCAACCGAGTGACTGAAAAGCCCGGTCACAATTTTGGCCGTACACAGGAGCAAGTTCAGGATGATACCCGCGATGCTTGACAAAGACGCATAGGCCCGTTTTGCGGCGGCGTCAGATGTGTTCGTTTTGTTTCTGAAATACAGCTTGATTAGTTGAGCCATCATAGGCTGTTCCTCCTTTAATTTTGAACGATAGTTCATTATTGTTCAATAAAAAAAGGAACCGGTCTAAAGACCGATTCCCGACAAATACATTTTGGATAATTTGTGTAAAATCATAATCGCCCATTCCTTTCCCTTGTAGTGATACATGATCTGCATGAGGCCATCCACAAAATTGTTTGCAATAATGTGGATGAAAACTGCGTCTGCGGTGGTATCGTCCCGATGCTCCAGCAAGTGAGCTTCTATGTCTTTGACAAAACGCTCTTTCTCACATTCATACTTTGTGCCGCCGCTCTTGTCAATCAGGATGATAAATTCTTTTCGATGGTCAAATAAGTTTAGCAGACATTCCGTTTCAGCCTTGCTCAACCCATAGATTTCTGTGCCTAAGTGTCTGCTTTCGTTTTTCTCACCGGCAGTCAACACCCGCTCCCAATCGTACAGAACAGGGCGGAGAATGGCATCAAATAAGTCGGCCTTGTTTTTGTAGTAAGAATAGATAAGGCCGGTAGGGATCTGCGCTTTGGCCGCGATACTACGCATAGCAGCCAGTTTGTAACCCTTATCATAAAATTCGTCCAGAGCCGCAACAAGAATTTTCTCCCGTATCTCGTCCTTCAATACTTGTGCCATAGCGACCTCCAATATTGAATTTATGTTCAATTATAATCAGGAGTGAAGATTTTGTCAAGTTCTTTTTTACTTACACAAATAATATGAATTATTTTAGCCACTCAATAGAACTGTATAGACATATTCAAAGCAAAAGAGGAACGGTAGAATGTAACAGGGTGATATGAATATGGCAAAAAGGCCAGTACCACGATATGACTTTAAGGCTTTTGGGGCAGCAATCAAAGCGGCGCGGCTGGAACGTAAAGAGAGCCGGAAAAAGGTATGTGACGAGATGTACTTATCCCCGCGCTATCTTGCCAACATTGAGAACAAAGGCCAGCACCCAAGTCTGCAAATCTTTTTCGAGTTAATGCTGCGCTACAACATATCGGTTGACCAATTCCTTTTGGAACGGCCCACAGGGAAGAACACCCAGCGCCGCCAGCTTGATGTTCTGCTGGATGGTATGGGTGATGATGGGCTGCGGATCATGACCGCAACAGCAAAAGAAATCGTGCAGATTGAACAGGCCCAACCAAACGGACAGGAGGACGCTTGACCGCGCCCTCCTGTCCCGCTCTGCCGCTATTGCCCCATGCACTTGACCCGGAGCAAATCACACTGTCTTTTTATCTCGGCGGTTTCCTGTTCGGTCAAATCCCGCTCATTGTCAGTTACCTGATCTTCCATAAAGTTTGCGTAGGTGTCCAACAGGCTATTCATCAAAATTTTCGGGGTTGCCATATATCTGGCCTTGTACCAGTCGTCCCTTTTCGGTTCCCAGGCCATCAGCGTATAGCCGTGGCTGGTGGTGATGACCTCATAGAGCGGGTCTTGCTTGAGATAGTCCCCGAAAACCTCTAACACCTTTTCAAATGTCATCATAATAATCCCCCCTAAACATAAATCAATTCCGACAGAATGACTTCCTCCGCCTGGGCTTTACAGTTATTCATCCGCCCCACCCATTCCATCTGATTTTCAGCCTTTAACCTCTCTGTTATGCCCTGCCGCTGGGCGTAATCTTTTACCAACTGAAAAAGCATTTCTTCCGCCTGCCGGTCAATATTGGCAAGGTAATCATTCAGCCTGCCACCCATCCAGAGGGCGGTGTAGAGGGCCTTGCGGTGCTGCCTGATGTACCGCAGGTGCCGTTGACCCCATATCCCTACCGGCTTTTCTTCAGCCGGTAGAGCAAGGCAGGGGAGCCGGTAATCGCCCTGTGTTTCGTATGTACCGCCCATTTGCTCAAAGATAGATTTTTCCATTATGACTACCTCCATCATCGTATTTTCACAGCCTTTGCGTTGACTGTCTTTACCAGCAATTCATCTATGCAGTCGGTGTAGCGGCCCTGGGCGATCAGCTTGTTGCGGAACTCATTCAGATAGAACACCAACCGCCGCCACTCCGCTTCATCAAGATACAAGTATTGCTTTTTCATTGTCCGCCCCTTTCCGTCTATGCCCGCCATGCTTCATAGCCTTTACCTTGAAATACCGCTCCCCTATGTAACCGCCGAAGCGGTAACAGATACGGATGGTCTGCTCCACTCCGTCATCTGTCGCCGCCCGGTCAAAAACCTCAATGCGCTCCACAAGGAGATTGAGGTTTTCGGCGGTCAATTCCCGGATACCGGCGTATCCCGCCATCAGGTCGGCCCACTGTACGGCGTTCTGCCGGGTGTCCCTGACCTCTTGCATGGCCCGTTCCAGCGCGTCGATCTGCTCCAAAAGCTGGGCCTGCTCCGCCTGATACTTGTCCACCAGCCGGGTGAAGTTGTCGTTGGAGATACGCCCGGACAGGGGATCCTCATACAACCGGTCGAACATCCTGGTCACTTCATCATAGCGTTTCCGGGCCTGTTTCAGCTTGCCCTCGCTGCTTTTCGCTCTGCTGCCCTCCGCTTTGTCGTTCATCCTGATTGCCAG
>ERZ808028.423-NODE-423-length-36838-cov-10.003618_pt1 | contig 36838 bp, 32 predicted proteins | sample MGYA00380184_ERZ808028 | MGnify/ENA primary metagenome ERZ808028 (study PRJEB31490, sample SAMN06133397) | mouse gut metagenome | isolation source: J8_1 | host: mice | place: China: Chengdu | collected 2015-05 ...
GGCGTAATAGGTTTTTCCGCAACATATTTTCCCACAGATTGCTATTATCTTTGCCATAAACATTTCTCCTTGTCTTATATAAATTCAAATTTTTTTGAGCTGTTCTTCAAGGTTTTTATTTGCACCTTTCATTGATAATAAATACTCATCAATCCAATTCAATTATACCTCATATTCATACACCTTGAATTGCTAATCTATAAATGCTTATCAGTTCGACTTATTCAAATTTTGCCAGCTCCACAACTTGGAACCTGTTTATTTCTGTTTTTAATATAAGTTTGCCAGTTCCGTTAATTCTTCAACGAAATTTGTTCTCCAAACAACCTTTTGAATAAGCCATTCACATGGAAATACCTCGCATAATCCGCAGGCAGTAATTGTTGCAAAATCTATATTATTTTTCACTTTATATTCCTCATCAACTTAAAGTTTACCAATCTATGCCTTATATTGTATATCGGCATATTCTCAGATTAAAATCCATATCAAAAATATACTGTAAAGGTGGTATTATAAATGGATTTCCCTTTTCCTCAACTTGATCTCTCATACACGAATAATTTAGTTCAAAATATTCAGAGGGAACAAGAAAAAAATCCTGAAATGATACAAGAAGCGGCAGAAGAAAGAAACAGGAAGTTTGACGAAGCAAGAAAAGCAACAATAGTCGCAGATATGTAAAGTTTCTGCTATACTCTTTAGCAAATCCCCCTTTCTCCCACATGAGGCGGTGCGTGGTTTACGGTTGCATATATACTGAAAAGGGGCGATTGTATTTTGAAATACCATCGCCCCTTTATTCACCATTAAAAATTTATTTCTTTGGTTTTCAATGCCCTTAGATTATGGCTCGATGTTTTTATTAAATTGGAAATACGTTACTGCATAATACAAGACATATATCCCAAGAAAACTAACGAATGAAATACCAAAATATAATTTCCATTCTGTGTGGATTCCTGTGTATATCACAAATTGCCGTCCTACATACAATATAAATACCGCACTGATAATAACCGATAAGATAACCGGGCATAAGTAGTATAAAAACAGTTGTTTTGCCACTACGTTTCTGATTTTTTTCTTTCCCATTCCCAGTTTGTTCAAAATCTGATAGCGGAATTTGAATTTATTGGAATCGCTTAACTGCTGGACGGAAAGGACAGTAAACGCTACGCATAAAAATACCAGTCCTATATAAAATAGCGGAAATGACAAGGTACTCATTAAAAACTTTAGTTCCAGGACTTCCCGGCTCTTAACCTGTATTGTGGCGGGCATTAAAAAAAGTTCCTCACTTCCGATTTTTATATAATCAGCCAATTCATCATACCCTCTTATTTTTCCGGCTGATTCATACAGACTTTCTGATAAATTTTCCGGCACATTTCCGCTTGCCATAACTGCCATAAGTGAAAAATATTTTTTCATTCCTGCAAGTTTTTTATCCGGCACAACCAGTAAAAAATCCGTTCCATTATGCCCGTTCTGTGCAAAACCCTCAGTCTGAAATCCTGCAAAATCCAGCCCTGTATGTAAACTGTTCTGGGGCTTTTCGTTCCTGTTTTTAATCTCTTGATATACACGGTTCGGCATATGGATTAAATATTGGTTATCCTGCAAGGCAACTGGCGTTAGCCCAAGCATTTTCCGTAAACTGTTATAATCGGTGATTCCCATATATACATCATAATCGTAATAAGCAGCAGCTTTTCTTCCCTCTGCCATAGCCGGATTGCTGTCCTTATCGGAAAATAACCTTAAATTCTGATACAGATAATCAACCATTTCACTTGTTCCGTTTTGATAGACACAATATTTCAGTGTCGCCCGTGGAACGGTATTTTCATTTATCAGTGTTTCTTCTTTGGCAAAATCGTTTTCTGTGTTGTCACTGATTAAAATAATATCAAAGGGATATTCCACATTTAATTGCTTGTTTTGATAATCACTTAGCATAAACGCAAGTGAACTTCCTACTAAAGCAAACATAAATAACAGGCTTAGTGTTCCCAATACAAAACACGTATTACGCATTTTAGAGGAAAACTGACGCATTAAAAACAAACATTCCTTTTTATAAATCAAGCCCCCTTTGTCTTTTATATATTTCATCAGAAATGCCGAAAGCCCTAAATAGAAAAAGTAAAATGTAAAAGCAAGCCCAATCATTTCAAATACTGCCGCCCACTTTGTTATCCTGCCGGTAAAAATGAGAAAACACAAAAACAATACATTTCCTATGGAAAGATAGAATAACCATTTCCATATAGCGTTTCTTTTCTCGTTTACTGTTTCATTCTGCCTGTCCATGTTAATAAGACTGATGATTTCCATATTGGAGAATTTCTTCTTATTCCGAAAAAGGGCAATCATAAAACACGCCCCATACAGGATAATTGTCAATAAGATGCTTCCTGCTGATATTTCTATATTTACCCTGTAATTTTTCCCGATACTTTTATAAAAAACATAAAATAATATCTGCTGTAACCCGCTCCCCAAAAGCAATCCGGCAAAAAGAGCGGATATTCCAAGATAGAAATTTTCTTTCATGTAAAGGGCTGCAATCTGCTTTTTCTTCATTCCCGATAATAAGTAAATCGCAAATTCCCGGCTTCTTTTTTCTAAAATAAAACGTGTCATATAGTTTATCAGCCATGCAACAATAATAAGGATTGCCACCGTGGAAACTGCCATAAATGTAACTAACATTGTTCCTGCCGTAGAAAGTTCCCCATTGTTTCCAAAATGAATCATTTCGTAAATATCCTTTGAAAACAGCAAAGAATGAAAGGAAAAAGTGAGGGCTGTTATCATACACAAGGTTAGAAAGTAATTCAGATAATCTTTCCATAGCCTGCTGGCATTTCGTAATGCAAGTTTATTCAGCATAAATATCATCACCCCCGATTTTGGACTGCATATCAAGTATACGGTTTAAATACTCTTTTTTACCCATATTTCCCCGCTCCAATTCAGAGCATATCTTACCGTCACTTAAAAACAAAATTTTTTCACAATAACAGGCTGAAAATACATCATGCGTTACCATTAAAATCGTTGCGCCTAATTCCCTGTTCATAATCTGTAAAGTATGAAGAAGCACAGCAGATGAGTTTGAATCCAGTGCCCCCGTTGGTTCATCGGCAAGAATCAGTTTGGGATTATTGACAAGTGCCCTTGCACAAGCCGCCCGCTGTTTTTGTCCGCCGGACACTTCATATGGAAATTTGCTTAAAATATCGCAGATATGTAAAGTTTCTGCTATAATCTTTACTCTGCTTTCAATTTCTTCTTTTTTCCTGCCGCAAAGAGCCATAGGAAGCATGATATTTTCTTCAATACTCAATGTATCTAACAGGTTATAGTCTTGAAAAACAAATCCAAGGTTTTCCTGCCGGAAATCTGATAATTCCTCCTCGGTCATCCCCGAAATATCAGCCATGTCATAAAGAACCTGCCCGCCGGACATTCTGTCTATGGTAGACAGAATATTTAATATGGTCGTTTTTCCCGAACCGGAAGCACCCATGATTCCAATAAAAGCCCCCTTATCTACATAGAAACTTACATTGTCAACAGCGGTAACTTTTATATTTCCCGTGCCATAATTCTTTACAAGGTTTTTAACCTCAATAAAATGGTTTCCCGCCATAATATCCCACCATTCCTTTCTTCTGCTTAAATATTGGATTCTAATAAATCAGATATTTTTTTCATTCTGATTTCGGAGCAGTATGGAATAAGACCAGTAAATTCCTATACAGAAAAATGTGATAAAGCTGCCAATACCGCTTAAAATCATGGAAAAAGTAATACAAAACAAAATATCTATATACTTCATACTCTCAAATACAGGAAGCCCGAGGCCACTGCCAACGGCTACAAATATCAAAAGACCAAGCGCAATACCTCCAACCAACATTTTCTTCATTTTAAGAAATTCTTCTTGTATTTCCCTTCGCACTTCCTCCGCAAATACAAGTTCCTTTTTCCGAAGAACCCTATAAGGATTTTGTTTCAACGCAATGTAGATCACAACAGCAAGTAACAGCATGATAGATATAGTTGTAAGTATTGGCGCAACGCTGGAAGCAAAAAAGTAATGTTCAGTGGAAGTATAGGATACTGAATTACAGCCCAGCGCAATTCCACACGCCGTAGCCAACAGCAAAAATTTTCTTTTGTAATAGAACAGGAAGCCATTTGCCGTTTCTCTGCTTACATAAAACCCTTTTGTTTCTTCCTGTAATTTTTCTTCATTATCTGAACCAATCGTCTTGTCATCAATCAACAGGTCATCTAATTTCACTTGAAATATTTTGCTGATTAAGATTATCTTTTCTGTTTCGGGATAACCATTGTTATTTTCCCATTTGCTTACTGCCTGTCTGCTTGTGTTTAATTTTTCCGCCAGTGCTTCCTGTGAAAGTCCTTGTGACTTTCTTAACTTATACAGCTTTTCTCCGAATGTCATATGTTTTCCTCCTTGTTCTCGCCCATAGTAGCATAATGGCCGGGAATGTCTATCATTCAACTCTGACAATTCCGCAACTTTAAGTTGCTATTGGTTATTTTCTCACATAAGCAGCAACAAAAATCTGCCTAAAGTAATAATTTAGCACTATATCCGACAAATTGAAATAAATAATACAAAAAAAGAAATATGAAGAATGGAGTGGGATTACCCATACCATTTCTGCGAATGGCGGCGTGATTGCCCCGGCTACAAGGTTTATCTTATCCTTGCCGATTTTGCCGTCCTTGCTCCAAAAGTGGGCTTGTAAGAAGTTATAAGACGATTTCCGTCTATAAAATCAATAAAAAATCTATAAATTTTTTAACTAAACAGATTTTTTTAAGTAAGTAAATTTAAAGGGGCAAATCTGAAGATTTACCCCTTAACTTAATGATTTTGAAATTAACTAAATGACATTGGAAAACCACACAGACGTTTTTTTACCTGCTCCCCAGATAACTTGTCAGCAGTCTGAGACTTATCTGCTCCGCTGGTATCTTCCCGCCTGTCAGTTCCACATCCGCAAAATCAATCCACCGCATCTCTACCCGGATTTCTTCCATATTATGAATATAGTCCGCCCGTACTGCCTCATACTCCTGTTCCGTGATGGCATTCTCTGTGTCTTCTATCCTGTAATATTGATTGTCTTCCTTCTCCCCCGCTGCATCTCTAAACCGGGAACATGTCCGTATTGAATCCTGATAGACGACACCCTCTCTCAGACAGTAGAATCCAGTCTCGTCATAACCTCCGTAAATCCCCTCTCTCACAAAATCATTTCCTTCATAATAGATCGTGCCTTCTTCATCCTGATACGCCGTGTTATACTCCCGGAAAGAGAGATCAAAATCGGTATTTGATTCTTTTTCTTTACCTCCGCATAGCCGCACAAGAGGCAGTTTGGCAAAATCTCCGTCCTCCGTCAGGCCATAGAAATGATTCTCGGAATATCTTCCGCTTCCACGCACGGTATTTGCTGTCAATTCCAAACGGCCGTCGCGGTCCATATCATACAACAGATACATCGTGGCAAACGGTTCATCCGCTTCTTCTGTCATCCACTCATCTGCATGTGCGGCATACACGGATGCCTGCGTATACGCTTCTTCGATCATCCTGATCGCTTCTTTCGTCATCGGATGATAAACCACGTCACCCCTGCCGTTCGGATCGGTATGCTCCATCAAAATCTGTTTCAGCGCTTCCACATAGCAGGCATAAGGCTGCGGCAGCCCGTTCCGGTCAGGTGATGCATTCCCTTCTGCTTTGCTGTCTATGTCTGGTTTTCGCCCTGTATCTGTATTTGCACCTATATTTGCACCTGTATCTGCATCTGCATCTATACCTGTATCTGCACCTGCATCTGCGTCTGTACCTGTATCTATACCTGTACCTGTATCTGCTCCTGCATCCATTATTGACATCCCTTCGGAAGCTCCCCCTGCTACGCTCCCGGAATCTGACAGCTGTCCGCTCTCCTTTTTTCCTGCCCAAAATGACGCCACTATAATAAGACCCACCGCCGCGGTAAGGGCTGCTGTCCTCACAGTCTTTTTGATTTTCTTCCCGGCTCTGCCGTAAATTTCTTCCCGCTCCTGGCCTGGCATATCATTATACTCTCTGTCTTTTGGCATTTTGTCTCCATTCTGTCGTTTTTACAAACAACGCAAATCCATATCGTAAACGACATAACAAATTTCTGTTCCCGGCTCTTGCAGGAGCTGTATGCGGAAGCTCCTGCTATACACACATAACTATTACACATGTCATATCTCAAGTCAAGTCAGCAACAGGCACACGGCCATGTATATGGTTTTATTTCCCGGAATATGGTATGATACCCATAATGATGAATGCAAAAACTTTTTCGTCGTTACACTTAAAATCGAGGAGGAACGTATGAACTTCAAAATGATTCATGAAAACTACAACGTATTTGATCTGCAGAAATCCATGGCATTTTATGAGGAAGCCCTGGGGCTCCGGGAAGTGCGCAGGAAGGAGGCAGAGGACGGTTCTTTTATCATTGTCTACATGGGAAGTGAAGAAGGAGATTTCCTTCTGGAGCTGACATGGCTGAGGGATATGGAGCGGCCATATAATCTGGGCGATTGTGAATTCCATCTGGCGTTCCACACGGACGATTATAATGCGGCCTATGAAAAACATAAAGCAATGGGCTGTATCTGCTATGAGAATCCGGCAATGGGCATCTATTTCATTGCTGATCCCGATGGATACTGGCTGGAAATCGTACCATAAAAAAACAGTACATTGCTCTCATGATCCTGCGAAGAATTGTGAGAGCAATGTACTGTTTTCTCAATATATTTCATACTGCATCATCTCATATTTCAGCTTCGTTCCTTCCATGATCTCCGGCGGAAGCAGCGCTCTCGCCACCAGCTTCAGCTCATCGCTCTCCACATCAATCCGCCTCAGGTTCGCATAATCCCCGTCAATGCTGACTACTTCATACTCAAAAGTATTCATCCTTTCGTCCTTTCTCCTTTCCCGTTCTTGTATATTATTTTGCAGTAAACAGCATCAGAAATTCCGTTTACCATATCCTGTCTCTGATTTTACCACACTTGCACCGCCATGTCTTTTCAAATACAAATTCCCATGAAAAAATTACACCTCCTGCCGCATCTGCAGCAGGATCCGCTTCTCCATCCGGCTCACCTGCACCTGGCTGATCCCCAGACACTTTGCCACCTCCATCTGTGTCTTGTCCTGAAAATAGCGCATACTGATCAGCTCCCGCTCCCGCTCTTCCAGCTGTCCCAGAAGCTGCTCCAAAAGCATGTGGTTGAGCACCTTTTCCTTCTCCGTGTCCTCACAGACCCCGGAAGACGCGCCGGCCTGTCCCATGGTAGAATATCCCATGCCGCCGCTGCCGCCCACCACCTGATCCACCAGATAGATCTCGTTGCCGTCCGACTGGTACACCGACTTGTAGATGGATTCCACCTCCACATTGGCATCCAGTGCCATCACGATATCCTCCGTCTCCAGTCCCGTGGCCTCCGACAGCTCCTGCAGCGTCGCCTCTCTCCCCAGCTTCTGGGAAAGACGCTCGGCGGCCTGCTTGATCTTCCAGCCGTTCTCCTTCAATGTCCTGCTGACCTTCACCATACCGTCATCCCGCAGGAAGCGTTTGATCTCTCCCTGAATCATGGGCACGGCATAGGTCGAAAACCGCACCTCATAGTGCAGATCAAACTTGTCTATGGCTTTCATCAGCCCGATACATCCTATCTGGAACAGATCCTCCATATCATATCCACGCCCGGCAAAACGCTTGACGATATGCCGTACCAGGCCCAGATTTTCCTCGATCAGTGTCTCTCTTGCCTCTTTATCTCCTGCCTGTGATCGTTCGATTAATACGGCAGTCTCTTCCATCGGCTATTCCTCACTGTCTATCCAGGAGCTGACACCGATCTTCTTGCACATCCTCACCAGTGTCCCGCGGCCCGCTTCCGATTCCACTTCCAGATCATCCATAAAAGCCTCCATAAAGGCAAACCCCATCCCCGAACGATCCTGCTCCGGCTTGGACGTATAGAGCGGTTCCATGGCCAGCTGCACATTCTCAATGCCTACACCGCGGTCCGAAATCACCACCTCCAGCACATCCCCCTGCAGCATACAGTCCATATACACCCTGTCCTCCGGATTATTGCGGTTCTCATAGCCATGGATCACCGCATTGGTCACGGCCTCGGAGACCGCCGTCTTCACGTCCGACATCTCCTCCAGTGTGGGATTCAACGGTGCGATAAAAGCCGCTGCCACCATTCTTGCAAAGGACTCATTGTCCGACACCGCCGCAAACTCCAGCCGTATCTTGTTGATCGTCTTATTGCCGCTTTGCTTTTCAATCACTTCTATCATCTTACTATCCATTCCTTTCTCTCAGCCTGCACTCTGTTATCCTTTCTTCAAATCATGCGAAGCACAGGATCCTTTCAAATCCCCGCTGCCCTTATCTGCAGTTTCTCCGTGCGGTTTGTCTAATTCGAAATGATCTCCACAATATTCTGCAGCCCCGACAGCAGCAGGATGCGCCGTATCCGGTTGTCTGCATTGATGGCATAGACCTTGCCGCCAAAACAGGCGATCTTCTTGTATCTGCCCAGAATAATGCCGATCCCCGAACTGTCCATAAAGGTTGTCCGCTCAAAATCAAACACAACATTGCCCACTTTCTTTGTCATGATATAACGGTCTGCTTTTGTACTTATGTCAACCGATCTGTGATGATCTATTTCATCCGGCAGCCTTATCATAAGGTAATTGTCGATCACTTTAAAATCTTCCATGTTATGTAAACTCCTTTCCCCTGTTTTGGCATGGATTCTTCTGACGCACGAAAAGGACATGGCATACGCCATGTCCTTTCTCTTTCGTATCTCTCTATTCTTCATCCGGACGCTTCTTCCACAGCTTCCACATCGTCATTTTTCACGGAAAAGCAGTCACACTTATTCTGCGTTCTCCATTTCCTCCAGAAAGGCTTCCGACTTGCTCGCCTTCTCCGTATTCGGGAACAGCTCGATTACCTGCAGATAAGCCTCCTTCGCCTTCTCTTCCTCTCCGGTACGGTAATAGGAGTTGGCCAGATTGTAAAGCGCATCTCCGTTAGCCGCATCGTACTTAAACGCCTTCTCCAGATTCAGGATCGCATCCGCGTAATTCTCCTGTCTGTATGCTTCATAACCGTCATCGTAGTACGCCTGCGCCACGCTGGGACCGACAAGCGCAAGCAGTGTATTATACAGATCCTCGAAGGACTCCGAATTGCCGTCCCCTCCCTCTGTATCATCCTGCACGATCTCTTCCAGATAGTCCGCCACCACCGTGACTTCCTCCGGATTGGTCAAATAAGCATCCGCCGCCTTCAGCAGGCTCTCCACCGACCGCAGCTTGCCGTCAGTGCCCAGATAAGCCTCCAGATCCTGCTGCAGGTCGCCGTTGTTCTTCGTCAGCTCATTCACCTGCTGCTGCAGTTCGTCTATGGTGGCAGTCTTGGCATCCGACTGTTCGCTCACCTTGCGCAGATCCTCGTCGATATCCGCCCGGGAAGCCTGTATCCTGGCCGGCAGGATCAGGAATATGGCGATCGCGATACCGATGATCACCCCGATCCCCAGATTCAGCAGTGATGTGACGCCCTTGCCTTCTCTGATATTGACCGGCTGGATGATGGTCTCGTTACCGCTCTGGTATTTGACGATATCGTCCGCCTTCTGTTTCTTTCGGGAAGACTGCTTCACACCTTCCTCCGGCACCAGCATCTCCTCTACCTCTTTCAGATAGCGCTGCGTGGCCGTATTATTCGTATCGATCTCTCTGCACTTGGTCAGCTCTCTTCTGGCTCTCTCCCACTCCTCACTGTTGATATACAAAAGCGCCAGCAGCTGATGTGCCCTGATAAACTTCGGGTTTAAGGACAATACCTTCTTGAGCTGGATCACCGCCAGATCCAGACTGTCCTGATTACAGTAGGTAAGCGCCTGATTATATTTCTTGATCGTCTGATTGATGGTATCCAGCCGGTTCTGATTGGTCTGGATCATATCAATATAGTCATCCGCTATATTCTTCTTCGGCCTTAAGTTCTTGCTGATGACCCATTCGCTGAGCGCCGCCACCACCTCGCCGGTCTCGAAATATACCAGTCCCAGCAGGTTGCGCGCTTCCACGTTGTTTTTATTAAATTTTAAACTCTGACGCAAACTGGTGATCGCACCTGTCAGATCTCTGACGTTTGCCCTCTCCAGACCTTCATTGTAAAAACGGTTGGAGATATATATGATCTTCTTGTACAGGGCTACATCGGCACCGCAGTTCGTGCAAAAATCATGTTCGGACAGACCACATCCACACTGATAACAAATCATCTATGCCAGTCCCCTATTCTATATCTAATGCCGCCTGTATCTCGGCTTTCTTCGCTTCCTTCACAATCTTGACCATCAGATCGGCCATATCCGTCAAATCCTGATTATAAATTGCTTCCTCCGCATCCTCAACCTCTAAACTGGGATGGAATTTCTTCAGCTCTTCTTCAAAATTAATCATGCCGAGGCCTCCTTAAAAGGGCTTTGATCTCGCCCGCCAAATATAATGAACCGACAATATACACCATATCCTCGTCATCTTTCTCCTGTACCAGCTCCCGAAAGGCGCTGTCCAGGTCATCATAAGCCCTGCAGATAAATCCCGTATATTGCCTGTAGGAATCTTCCAGTATCGTAAGCGGCAGGGCACGCTCATCCTTAAGCGCCACCACGCCGATCTCATGAAACAGGCCCGAGAGGGCTACCGCCTCCGTCACCGCCTGATATTTCTTATCTCTCACAACAGAATATAATAACTTCCGCTTCCCCTTGCAGGGATGCAGCCTCACCGTCTCCAGAAAAGCCCTGATGCCGTCTATGTTGTGGGCGCCGTCCAGATATACGGACGGCAGAATCTCCTCCATCCTGCCCTCCCAGGCCGTCTTCCGGATCCCTTCCTGCATCACGGGCACCGTGATGCGTCCGTCCCCCAGCCTGACAAGCGCCGTCACTGCCAGCGCTGCATTCTCTGCCTGATAGACTGCCGGCATGGACACAGTAAAACCAATATAATCATAATAGTTTAAATGAAGAGAAAAATCAATTGTTTTATGCTGAATCTTTATTTCTTTTATCGCATGTTCCGGCAGCGGGACCGTTTCTGCACCCACTCCGGCGGCGCATTCTTCGATCCAGCGTGCCGCCTCCTTCTGTCCGGCCGGATAGACCACAGGAACACCCGGCCGCAGGATCCCCGCCTTCTCTCCGGCGATCTCCCAAAGCGTTTCCCCCAGATATTCCGTATGATCATAGCCAATGGACGTGATCACGCACATGTCTTTTCGCTGTACGGAATTGGTGGCATCCAGCCTGCCCCCAAGGCCGGTCTCCAGCACCACATACTCCACGCCTTTTTTCTCAAAAAAGACCATCGCCATAAAGAACAGGAATTCAAAAAAACTGGGGTGGTAAGACTCCTGCACAAGCTCCGGCGGCAGTGCGGAGAGCTTTTCCCGTACCGCTGTAAAAGCCTGCAGAAACTCTTCCTCCGTAGCGATCACCCCGTCCGCCACAAGCCGTTCCCGCATCGAGACCAGATGGGGCGAGATGAACATGCCCGCAGAAATCCCCGCCTCGCGAAAGACCGAACACAAATAAGCACAAACGGAACCTTTTCCGTTTGTGCCTGCCACGTGAATGATCCTGCAATGCTGCGCCGGGCTGCCCAGATGTGCCAGGAACCTTACGGTATCCTCCATGCTGTTCTTGCCGGTAAACCTCGGAATGCTGTTGATATAGCGTTCCGCCTCTTCATAAACACTGACCTTTTCCGTCATCCTCTTTTTCCAATCCATCCCTGTAAACTGTATCTTCACGCACAACACACCGCGCCGTTGTCAATGTACGATCACATTGCCTTCCAGCACGCCGTTGTCCGCCGTGTAGTTCATAAATCCTGTGCCTCTGTTTAACGTCAGCTGCTCCACATTGACGCCGATCACCACATTGCGGTAGATGTTGCCGTCCACCTTGATATAAGCTCCCCTGCTTTCCTCCATCAGAATCTCCAGCATTTCCTTCTCATCCCGGACTTTTCCCAGTTCTTCCGCAAGACTCTCTTTTATTTTGTCCTGTTCGACCATTCTGATCTCCGCCGCCATGGACATTCCGAAGCCGCCCATACGCTTATCCCGCGAACCATCCGACAGATCCGCCAGCTTATCCTTAAGCTCGCTCTCCTTACGCCGCAGTTCCAGATACCGCTCGTAGGAACGCTGCTCATAACCGCTGTGCAGGATCGTCTTCACCTCCGCATCACTGCCCGCCGTCATTGCTTCAATGCCTTTAAATCCGTGCACATAGCCGCCGATCACAGCGCCCTTCTTACCGGTGGTGATCACCTTATCCTCTGCGGAGATATTGGCATTCAAAATAGTATTGGACTGCACGGAACCTCCGGCTACCACCGTCGTATTCTCGATAAAGTCAGCAAACACACTGCCTTTGGCCGATATACTGCCGCCGCCCTGTATGCCGCGGCTGATGATCACATCGCCGCCCGCGATCAGCGTCGCACTGCCCGCCGTGCCGTGGATCTCAATGTTACGTCCGGAGCGGATCACAACGCCGTTCTCCACATTGCCGTTGATGATCACGTCGCCGAAAAATTCCACCTTGCCCACGATCAGCGTCACATCCCCCGCAATCTCATGGACTTTCTGGATATCAATCTTACCGTTCTTGGCCTCGATCTTCCCATCTGTCTGCGCAAAATATTCGTCGCCGACGCGCTCTACACCCTTGCCCCGCAGCGGCAGAAGTTCCTTCGGCGCTTTGGCCTTGACTTCCACGCCCCGCACCGTATAGCCGTCGCTGCCCGGTTCGGCATGATGATAGACCGCAACCTTCTCGCCGCTGTGCACATTGTGAAGCGCACTCATACTCGTGTAATCCACCGTGCCGTCTTCCCTGATCTTGGGCACGCCGTACTCCTCCGGTGTGAAAAGGTACTCAAACCAGCCGTCCTTGCCTTTCTGGACTTCTTTCCCTTTCGCCACCAGAATCTCTCTCTCATAGACCTTCTTCTTGATCATCGCGGACAGATTAGAGCTGTGGTATCCCGTGATCACACCGTTGCGCTCCAGATAAGTGATCAGTTCATTCTTCGTATACGTCTGGCCGTTATCCGGCGGTGCAAGATAAAGCCACGCCGTCATGCCGTCCTTCTCCACCCGCAGTCTCGTGCCTCTGGCCAGATTCGTACCGCAGGGATCCCAGCCGAAATCTACCGTCTTCTTCGCGGCCGCCCCGGCATTCTCCCCTTCATCGCCCCATACCATGGCGCCTTTAAGTTTGTTCATCTGTTCCCGGGAAAATTCTATCTCACCCACGCGTTTACCCTCACCTTCTCCTGTCTCTGCAAACTCGCTGCTGTCCGGGCATGGACATGAATGACCTTCTCTGTCAGCACATCCATGCCGGAGACAGAAATTTGTTATGTCGTTTACTATACCTTAACTTTACACCAAATCCGCGCACTTTTCCAGTCCTATTTCTTCAACTGCGTCAGCCGCTCCTGCACCTGCGACAGCATCTGTGTATACTTCTCCAGCTTCGCACGTTCTTCCGCAACCTTCGCTTCCGGCGCCTTCGCCATGAACTTTTCATTGTTCAACATGCCGTTGACCCGCGCAAGCTCACCCTGCAGTCGCTTTTCCTCCTTCTCAAGCCGCTCGATCTCCTGCCTGATGTCTACCAGCTCCGCAAACGGAATGTATACCGCCGCATTGGGGATCACCACCGATACCGCATCCTGTGCGATGCCGCTTCTGTCCGCCTGCACCGTCACCTCGGAAGCGCCCGCCAGAGAGGCAAAGAACAGCCTGCCCTCCTCGAAGACATTTCTCACCGCTTCCGCCTCGCTGACTACGAACATCGCCGCTTTTCTGCCGGGTGCCACATTCATCTGCGTGCGGATATTACGGATACCGCGCACCGCTTCCTTGATCAGCTCGATGGCCTTCTCCTCGGTCTGATACGCCTTCTCTTCAGTATATGCCGGCCAGCTGGAGATCATTATGGACTCTTCTTCGCTCTGGATCGTGCAGAAGATCTCCTCGGTGATAAAAGGCATATACGGATGCAGCAGTTTCAGCGCGTCGATCAGCACATGCTTTAACGTCCACAGCGCCGCGTTCTTGCTCTGGTCCGCACGCTTCCCGCTCCGGCCGGCATCATCAGCGCCGTCCTGCTTCCCGGCACCGGTCATAGCCCCGGCATCCGCTCCTTCCGTCTCACGCTGGTACAGGCGCGGTTTCACCATCTCAATGTACCAGTCACAGAACTCGTCCCAGATGAAATCGTACACCTTCTGTACCGCGATGCCCAGCTCGAAATGATCGATATTGTCCGTCACCTCTTTTACCAGCGTATTCAGTTTCGACAGAATCCACTTGTCGGCAGGCTCCAGACTCTCTTTGATCCGGTCATAGGAAACCTCCCATCCGCGGCCGCCTGTCTTCTCCTGCGTCTGCTCCATGTTCATCATAATGAAACGGGAAGCATTCCACACCTTGTTGGCAAAGTTCCGGCTGGCTTCCACTCTCTCATAGTAGAAACGCATGTCATTGCCCGGCGCATTGCCCGTGATCAGCGTCAGGCGCAGCGCGTCCGCGCCGTACTTGTCGATGATCTCCAGCGGGTCGATGCCGTTGCCCAGGGATTTACTCATCTTGCGCCCCTGGGAATCCCGCACCAGCCCATGGAACAGCACCGTATGAAAAGGCTTCTCTCCCATCTGCTCATACCCAGAGAAGATCATCCGGATTACCCAGAAGAAAATAATGTCATAGCCCGTCACCAGCACATCCGTCGGATAGAAATATTTCAGATCCTCCGTCATTTCCGGCCAGCCCAGCGTGGAGAAAGGCCACAGCGCGGAAGAAAACCACGTATCCAGCGTATCCGGATCCTGGGTAAAATGAGTGCACCCGCACGCCGGGCACTTTTCGGGCGTCTGCCTGGCAACCACCACCTCACCGCACTCGTCACAGTAGTAGGCCGGGATCCGGTGTCCCCACCACAGCTGACGGCTGATGCACCAGTCGCGGATATTGTCCGTCCAGTTAAAGTAAGTCTTATCCATACGCTCGGGAATCAGCTTAACGTCACCGTTCCTGACCGCCTCTACCGCGGGACGGATCAGTTCGTCCATCTTCACGAACCACTGTTTCTTGATCATCGGCTCGATGGTGGTCTTACAGCGGTCATGGGTGCCTACGTTGTGCGCATAGTCCTCAATCTTCACAAGCAGCCCTTCCGCTTCCAGTTCCTTCACGATCTGCTTCCTCGCCTCGTAGCGGTCCAGACCCGCGTACTTACCGCCGTTCTCGTTGATGGTGGCGTCGTCGTTCATGATATTGACTTCCGGCAGGTTATGACGCTTCCCGACTTCGAAGTCGTTAGGGTCATGAGCCGGCGTGATCTTCACCACGCCCGTACCGAACTCCATATCTACATACTCGTCTTCCACCACCGGAATCGCTTTGTTGACGATGGGCAGCCAGACCATTCTTCCTTTCAAATAGGTATATCTCTCATCCTTCGGATTCACTGCCACGGCGGTATCGCCCAACATCGTCTCCGGACGGGTGGTGGCAAACTCCAGGAACTCCGTCGTGCTGGGCGCACCGTTCTCGTCCACCAGCGGATACTTGATATGCCAGAAATGACCTGCCTGCTCCTCGTACTCCACTTCTGCATCAGAAATGGACGTATTACATACCGGACACCAGTTGATGATCCTGCTGCCCTTGTAGATCCAGCCTTTCTCGTGCATCTTGCAGAACACCTCGGTAACCGCCCTGTTGCAGCCCTCGTCCATGGTAAAACGCTCCCTGTCCCAGTCGCAGGAAGAGCCCATCTTTTTCAGCTGGTTGATGATGCGCCCGCCATATTCCTTCTTCCACTCCCAAGCGCGTTTCAGGAATCCCTCGCGGCCCAGTTCTTCCTTGCTGGTCCCCTCCTCTTTCAGCTTCTCGATGATGCGCACCTCGGTGGCGATGGAAGCATGGTCGGTGCCCGGCTGCCAGAGCGCGTTGTACCCCTGCATTCTTTTATAGCGGATCAGGATATCCTGCATGGTATTGTCCAGCGCATGTCCCATATGCAGCTGTCCTGTGATATTCGGCGGCGGGATAACGATGGTAAAAGGTTTCTTCGTCTCGTCCACCTCGGCGTGGAAATAGTTCTTGTCCATCCACTTCTGATACAGTCTGTCCTCCAGCCCCTTCGGGTCGTAGGTCTTTGCCAGTTCCTTGCTCATGTTGTGTCCTCCTGTATAAATCCTTCTTTGTTTTTTAATTCTTCTTTGTTTTTGATTCTTCTTTGTTCTTACTTCTTCACAGTTTTCGGTTGCTTTTTCGCCCGGCGCAGTGCGGTCATTGCTTTTTGTCATATGGAAAATTCATAGAAATTTCCCATATAAAAAGCCCTCTGCTGATCCTGTCACAGCAAAGGGCGCATCATGCGCGGTACCACCTTGGTTTCTCACTCATCGATTCTCAGGCTGTCTCTCCGGCCGCCGAATGTGCGATCGATCCAAGATCCATCTTCCACCGCCTGCCGTCGGATATCCTTTCAAATCTGATCCGCTAACGGGGATCGGTCGGGAACATCTACTAAGCTGCCTGCCAAAGAACTGCAATGCACCTTCCATTCAACATTCCGGTTCCGAAGCTACCTTCCACAATCCCTCTCCGAAGCAGCCTTCCAGCCTGCGGCTGCTCTCTCTGGCGGCGGTCAAAAGTGTACTCCTCTTCGTCATCACCTGTAAATTTTAATAGTATTATAACTTCAAACTCCTTTTTTTACAAGAAAAATCATTCTAAAATGATTCTCTGGATTCTTTGAAATGACTTTGTTACGATTCTTGGTAAACTGTAACCTGACTTTTACTGATTTTGAGGCCGTTCCTGTGCGTACTTCTGCAGGTACTTCCGCAGTCCCTCCGCCGCCGCGCTCTTCCCCCTGCCGCTGTCATAGACCAGCCGGATCTCCCGTCCGGGCGGTTCACAGTCAAGCGGAATCCGCACCAGCTGTCCCTCATCCAGCCAGGGCTGCGCCATCCGTTCCGGCACGAATCCGATCCCCATGCCTGCCCGGATCAGCGGAATCAGCAGATCGGAAGTCGCCACCTCCGTATCCGGTTCGATATCCACATTCTGGCGAAAGAAGAATGCCCGGTACAGCTCACAGGTCGCCGTGCCGCTGCCGATCCCCACCCACGGATACGCCTGCAGATCCTGCAGACTCCACGGCCCGCAAAGCACTCCGCCGCAATGCCCTTCTTCTCCCGTCTTCGCCTTTCCTTCTCCCAGCCTCCGGTACGGCTCCCCGCCCGCCAGTATCTCCCGGAATCCGGTCAGCTTTCCGGCCACCAGATGCCCCGTCGTCTCGAAAGGCGTGGTGATCACGGCCAGATCCAGCCTGCCATAAGCAAGCCGCTTCAAAATATCCGGCGTGGTATGATTGTGAATCTTGATCCTGACTCTCGGACAGGTTTCCTTAAACGACCGCAGCGCATCCAATAGAAAAAGATGCAGCGCCGTCTCCGTCGCACCGATCTCCACCGTCCCCGTGCCGTCAAGAAGCTGTGCCCCGATCTCTTCCTGCGCCTTTAACAGCTGATGAAACGCAGCCTCCACATGGGCATACAGGCGTTCCCCCTCCTGTGTCAGTGCAATCCCCCTCGCCTCCCGCACCAACAGCTTGCATTGCAGCCCCTCTTCCAGCAGCTTCATGACCCTGGTCACATTAGGCTGATTGCTGCCAAGCGCCGCAGCCGCCCGGGTGATGTTTTTATATTTTGCCACATAATAGAAAATTTTATAATACTCAAAATTAATATCCATCCTGTCCTGCCACCTGCCATCCAATATGCCATATTCCACATGCCAAGGCATATAATTTTTATATGCCTTATATATAATCAATATATTTTTAATATCTCTCATCTGGTATTATAATACAATATTGTAAAAAAAGACAAGCCATGCGACCTGCCAGGCGGCAGGCTGGGCGGAATGGAGATTACCATGAACAAAGACTTGACCAAAGGCGACCCGCAGAAAGTCCTCTGGGCCTTCTGCCTTCCCATGTTCGGGAGCATCATTTTTCAACAGCTCTATAATATTGCCGACTCCCTTGTAGCCGGCAGGTTTATCGGCGAAAACGCCCTGGCCGCCGTGGGAAACAGCTACAATATCACCCTGATCTTCATCGCTTTTGCCTTCGGCTGCAACATGGGATGCTCCGTCATCGTCTCCCAGCTGTTCGGCGCCAAAGACTACGCACGGATGAAGACCGCCGTCTACACCACCCTGATCGCCAGCGCCGTACTCTGTATCGTGCTGATGCTTGCCGGGTTCCTGTCCTGCGACGTCCTGCTGCGGCTGATGAAGACACAGGAAGAGATTATGGCCGATTCCGCGCTGTATCTGGATATCTACATATTGGGACTGCCCTTTTTACTCTTCTACAATATCGCCACCGGGATTTTCTCCGCACTGGGAGATTCGAAGACACCTTTCCTGTTCCTGGCCTTTTCTTCCACGGCGAATATCGTGGTGGACATCCTGTTTGTCGTCTCACTGCAGATGGGCATAGCAGGCGTGGCCTGGGCAACCTTCCTCTGTCAGGGAGTCAGCTGCATTTTCTCTGTGCTTTTAATCTTAAAAAGGCTGGCCGGGATCGAAGTATCATCCGGAAATGCAAAGATCGAAATTTTTTCCTGGGATCTGTTAAAGAAGATCCTCACCATCGCCATCCCCAGCATCCTGCAGCAGTCCTTCATCTCCGTCGGCAATATTCTGGTACAGGGCTGTATCAACAGCTTCGGCGTCAGCGTGGCCGCCGGCTACTCCGCCGCCATCAAATTGAATAATCTGGTTATTACCTCGTTTACGACGATCGGCAACGGCATATCCAATTTCTCCGCCCAGAATATCGGCGCAAAAACCTGGTCCCGTGTCAGGGAAGGTTTCCGCGCCGGTCTGAAACTGGTGTGGACTTTAAGTCTGCCGCCGTGCCTGCTTTATCTGTGTCTTGGCAGATATCTGCTCCTGCTCTTCATGGACCAGTCCTCCGTCAAAGCGCTGCAGACCGGACAGCAGTTTCTCTGGATCGTGTCGCCGTTCTACTTCATGATCTCCGCCAAACTGGTCTCCGACGGTATTCTGCGGGGAGCCGGCGCGATGAAACAATTCATGACCGCCACCTTCACCGATCTGATCCTGCGGGTAGTACTGGCCTTTGTGCTCTCCGCCCTCATGCGCTCCGAGATCGGCATCTGGCTCTCCTGGCCCATCGGTTGGTGTCTGGGCACGGTACTGTCACTGCTTTTTTATAAAAAGGGTTATTGGAACGCGCAGGCCTGACTCTCCCACCGCTCGATCACACAGCTGTGCGGCTTGTCAGCATTGTCCTTGTCGTAACCGATCCCTACAAGCAATATTTCGCCCGTATAGTCCTCCAGCGCCTGTATATACTGTCTGTCCTTGATCTGCCGGATCGCCGTCCGTGCGGATTTATCATATTTCAGTTCTACAATCAGCGCCGGTTTCCCCGTATGCGGCAGCGGCAGGAACACGATATCCGCAAAGCCCCTGCCGGTGGGCAGTTCCCGGATCAGCCTGTAATCCTTCCTCGCACTGTAATAGGCCAGTCCGATGGCACAGGCCAGCGAGTTCTCATCATTGTAGGTTAAATATAGAAGAAACTTCCGTATGCGCCCGGTCAAGTCCCGCGGCTACCCTGCTCTCCCGGCCGGCCAGCGTATCTTCCACCAGCTGCTCCGACGCTTTCAAAACGCGCATCACCTCCGGCCAGCCGCCCGTACTCATGGCATTCTCAAATTCCTCAATGATCTCCTTATTGGGGATAAACGCCTCCTTCCGCTCGGAATCGTAGGCCAGATATCCCAAATGGATCAGCAGCGTCAGCACATCATCCTTCGAATCCAGATTACGCATATCATTACGAAAGCTGCGCGTATTGACCCGGACACGACCGCCGCCGAGCATCTGCACGATCTCCTCCCTTAATCCGTCGAAGTCCATATCCATATAGATCTTCAGCGCGTCATACACTTCCGTGGAAACCCAGTAATTGGAAAACCTGCGGTTGCACATGGCTTCCACCACGGAACGCGGGTTAAAGATATGCTGAAATCTTGTAAAACTGTACCCATCATACCAGCTGCAAGTCTCGTCGAAATCCATTTGAAACCGGTCGCACAATGCTTTTACCTCATCTTCCGTAAATCCGGTATACTCTTCCAATGCCTTCTGGTCTGTCATCGAATACTCCCAGAACATGTTGAGCGACGAGTGCTCCCCGTATTTCTTCACCGGCAGGATCCCCGTCATATAGGCCAGCGCCACATAAGGCTGGTCCTTCAAAAGGTTTCTCAAAAAATCCAGATACTGCTTCTGTAACCCCTCTGATGCCTGCCTTTCACGCATCACGCAGTCCCATTCGTCGATCAGAAAAATAAACTGCCTGTCCGTCTCCACAAATATTTCCCGCAGCGCCACGGCAAGCCCCCTGTCCTGACAGTCTAGAAGCTCTCCATATTCTTTTTTGAGCTCGCGCATTACCTCCTCGGTCAGATATTCCGTAACTTTTCCCGGGGCGGCCTCGATCAGGAACTGCTGCATGTTCAACCAGATCACATCATACTGGTTCAAGTGCTGCCGATAAGTCTCCTCTCTCTCGATCTGCAGACCTGCAAACAGATCTGCTGAATCGCAGCCACGGCTGTAGTACGCGGCAAGCATTTTCAGTGCCATGGATTTTCCGAAACGTCTCGGCCTGCTGACACAGATAAACTTCTGCTCCGTATTGATGTACTCATTCGTGCAGGAGATCAATCCTGTTTTATCTACATAAATCTTAGAACGAATGGATTCCCAGAATCCTCTGTTTTTCGGATTAACATAAAACCCCATAGTCCAGACCTCCTCTATATTTATCCTGTCAACGTCCCGCTTCTGTTTAACTGCAGACGCCAGACCGTACAGTCATACTTAAACCCGACTGTCACTGCATCAACTGAACCACAGCCATATGTCATACCGTCAGGCTCCGTTCTCCTGCTCTGCCTCCTCCTTCTTCCGCGTCACATGCAGATATCTGCGCAGTGCGCACAGAATACCCACGCTGATGACCGACACGAAATCGTCCACCGGCGTCGTATCCCCCAGGATCATATGCCTTGCCACAAGGAAGATCAGCACTTCCATGACATTGTCAGAATTCGGCCGGCACAGCATCTGCAGAAACTCTATACCAATGACGATCACAAAGACGTCCTCCAGAAAAGGCTTGAACGCCGAAGTGTCCACCGCCAGCGAATGAAAGATCTCGAAATCCTTCAACAGACTATAGACGGACAGCAGAATGCCGAACAGCACGATAACTGCCATCACGCTCTCCAGCGCTTCTCCCGTCCGCTGTATATTTTTCTTAAATCTGCTCATAAATCGTTCCATAAAAATCACCCATCCCTAATCTGCTGCAGCTACACTACTGCTTCCACAATTTCCAATTTCTTCGTCCAGAAACTCACAGATCGCCGGCACCGTCCCTCCGTATTGAAATAACGCTGCATTCTTACCTCTCCATAGATATGATTTCCTGATACGATTTCATTCTATCATTATCTATCGGGGATGTAAAGAAAACAGCGTTTTTTCAACAAGTCTGCGGCCGGTCAGACCGTAAAATATAACAACAGTATCATGCTGCCACAGCAGATGCACCCGGCCTGTCAGTCCGTAGACCGCAGCCGCTCCACCAGACTGTCCTTCTCCAGATTGTGGAAGCACAGATAAGGAACAAGCACGGCAAACAGAAGCAGCAGCGGCGTACAGATCACCAGCGGCAAAAGCGTAAACCGGAAGGTCGTAAAGCCGCCCTCCACCATGGCCCGCACACCGATCCCCACCGCCAGGGAGCTGATCACGTAGGTACACAGCAGCGTGATCCATGCATAATCCATTCCCTCCCAGACGAGCAGTTTACATAATTGCGGCTTCGTCATGCCCACGCTCTGCATCATGGCAAACTCTTTTCTTCTGGACACAATGGAAGTGACCATGGAATTGATAAAGTTCAGCACACCCACCAGAGCGATCACGATGCTCACCACATTGCCCATCACCGCACTAGATCTTGTCTCACGGCGATACTGCGCGGCCTTGGAAGCCCGGGTGGTAAGCGGAATGTTCTCTCCCGTCTCTGCACTGTAGCGGTCCAGCATTTCCTGGGCAGCATCCAGATGCGCATCCTCCACGTCAAAGAATACTTTACGCGGTGTATTCTGGGGCCAGCGTGCCCGGAAAGTTTCCATAGGCACGATAAATTCCAGATAATGCCGGTCCTTATTTTCTGCGCCTCCCTCTTTTGCCCCTTCCGTAATAACCGAGAATTCGTCGAGCACCGCCATGATGGTATATTCCTGGCCCTCGATCTCCACGGTATCTCCCACCGAGACCGTAGGCAGCGTCTGTCCCTCTTCCTTCGTCATGGCAAGGCCGGCAGCGATCGCATATTTTCCTGTGGCAAACTGCTCCGCATCATAGCTTCCGGCAAGTACATGCGCCTCTGCGGTGTAGGCATCCAGCACAATGCCGTCCAGACCGTAGACCACCGCCCCCGCACTTTTCTCCTCCACAGCTTCCTGTATGGACTGCGGTCCCACAGGATCATAGGACGCCCAATCGGCCAGCACATCGTCCGTATAGAAAGCCTGCATGTTCGCAATGGTCTGCTCACTCAGCGCGATCTCTGTCTCATGACTGTATTCGTAACCGATGCCCTCCAGTCCTTCCAACGCCTCCACCTGCGCGATCAGCTCCGGATGCAGGGTATCACCGTAAGGGTCGTATCCCTTCATGTACTCTTCACTGGTGGCCTGATCCATCTGGAAATCACTCAGCATCAATTCTTCCAGATATTTTTCCATATCAAAAGCGGCATTCCTGGCATAGAAGGCGCTCATTAGTGTCAGCCCCAGCGTCAGGGAACAGATAACCGTCACGGTACGCTTTCTGTTGCGGCCCAGATTGGACCATGCCAGAGCAGGCAGACCGGCGCTGCCGCTGCGCCTTTTTGCAGAGCGTCCGCCCCGCTGTACGTCATTATACCGAAGCGCTTCCATAGGAGAAACCTTCCCCGCCATTCTGGCCGGACGCATACAGGAGATCAGCACGGTCATACCCGCAAACGCCGCCGAACCGATAAAGATCAGCGGGCTTACTGATACCCGGGCGTCCTCCATCTGGATCCAGACAGGCACCAGCACCATACCCAGCAGATACCCCAGAACCATGCCGACCGGAATCCCCAGAAGGCACAGCCTCCCGGCCTGCCCATAGATCAGCCTCTTCAACTGTCTGGCCGTCATGCCCAGCGTTTTCAACTTGCCGTAGAACTGGATATCCGTGGTCACCGAAATCTGGAAAATATTATAAATGATCAGATATCCGGCCACAAACACCAGGATCATCCCCAGATACATGGGCAGGCTCTCCTGCGCCGCCATGCGGTTCATATCCGGATCATAGGCCAGATTCACGCCGTATTCCAGCTCCGTCAATCCGGTATCCTCCAGAATCCGGTCCATGGTCTTCTCAATCTCTCTGTCACTGTACAAATTCACCTGCCCCATGCAGATGCCGGCAATCCTGCTGCTTGACACCTGTTCCGGCACTTCTTCTTCCGTCGTCGCTGCTCCCGCCTGTTCTGCTTCTGCCTTTTCCAGTGCCGCTGTTCCTGTCTGTTCTGCCTCTGCCTTTTCGGGCGCCGCTGCTCCCGCCTGTTCTACCTCTGCCTGTTCGGGCGCCACTGTTCCTGCCTGTTCTGCCTCTGCCGCTTCCAGCTGCGCCGTCACCTCCTCCGCAAACTCCCTGCTCACCCAGGCCATACTCGCATAGGAAGATTCATTTCCTTCCCAGAATCCGCACAGCGTAAATTCCGACACCCTGTTCTCTTCTTCCTGAAAATCCGCGATCCACTCCAGCGTCACCCGCTGCCCCAGCTCATGGGGGATGCCAAGCTTATCCAGCACGATATTATCCAGCGCAATCTCGTCCGCCGCCTGCGGCATTCTGCCCGTAACGGGCTTTGCAAAAGAATGTTCCGCATAGCTCTCATCCGCAAAACGTATCTCCACCTGCCGCCCCGACAGCTCTTTTCCCTGTCCAATCCCTACAACCATACTGTAGCCTATCTCGGCTACGTCGGGATGAGCCGCGATCTTCGCTGCCTGCTCCTCGGTAATGCTCTTAAAAGAAGCCTGCCCATCATATCCCGTCTGCCGGAAAGTCATCTCGATTATATTCCTGCTCATGCTCTGGCTCAGCACAAAGAGCGTGGTAAACATCAGCGTCGTCAGAACGATGGCCAGCACCGCCACCAGATTGCGCCCTTTGTTCTGCCGGAAAGTTCTCCTGTTCAAAACGGAAATCGGTCTGAAATTCATCTCGCCCCCTCCTTCCCTGTCACGATCTTCCCATCCTCGATCCGGATCACTCTGTCCGCCTGCACCGCAATGTCCGGATTGTGGGTGATCATCACGATGGTCTGACGGAACTGCTCACTGGTCACTTTCAACAGGCCGATCACGTCGTCGCTCGTTCTGGAATCCAGATTCCCCGTAGGTTCGTCTGCCAGGATGATAGACGGCTTGGAGGCAAGCGCCCGGGCGATGGCCACCCTCTGCTGCTGTCCGCCGGAAAGGTTGTTCGGCAGACTGTCCAGCTTGCTCTCCAGACCAAGAAGCTGCACGATCTCCATGATAAATTTCTGATCCGGTTTCCGACCGTCCAGGGTGATCGGGAAGATGATATTTTCCCAGACCGTCAGCACCGGTATCAGATTGTAATTCTGAAAAATAAAGCCGATCTGTTTGCGGCGGAAGATCGTCGCCTGTTCGCTGGTCAGCTTCGACAGCTCCTGCTTCCCGATCTTCACACTCCCTTCGCTTGGCACATCCAGCCCGCCCAGCATATTAAGAAGCGTTGATTTCCCACTGCCGCTTGTTCCGATGATGGCGGTAAACTTCCCCCGCTCAATCTCCAGATCCACACCGTCCAGTGCCTTCACCAACGCTTCGCCTTTTCCATAATATTTTTTTAATCCTGCTGCCTTTACGATTGCTTCCATGTTGTAATCCTCCTTGTCAGATCCCGTCCATATGCCGATGGCCCTATGAACTGTTTCGTTAAGAGAATTGTAGCAGTCTAAAGTTACAGCTCAGGTACAGAAATGGTACAGTTTTGTAACATTTGTAACAATCGTCACTGGTACACTCAGCCGCCAAATGTCTGCTGGCAGCCACTCGGCTCGTTGCCCGCGGGAATCAATCCACCACCCGCAGCCTCAGTGTAACGCTCTCCTGCCGCAGCATTTTCAGGCAGCAAAGCGGAACTGCCACCGCCACCGCAAACAGAACCGGCAGCACCAGCCAGAGAGGCAGCAGCGAATACCGCCATGTGATGCACCATGTATTGGTGTTGGCCAGCCACCACCGGCCCCAGATCCATGTGACCGCTGCCGTAATGGGCGCCAGGATCAACAGCATTATCCCATAGTAGAGCAGCCCCTCCCACAGCAGCATGTTGCGAAGCTGTCTGCCGGTCATGCCCAGACTCTCGTAGACTGCAAACTCTTTTCTGCGCACCAGCATCCTGCTCACGAGAGCGTTGCAGAAATTCAGGATACCAATCATCAGCATCACGCTCCCCACAAAAAACGGGATCATATACTGGTGAAAGACAGCATTATGAAAATTCCACTGATAGGTGGTAAAGGATGTCACCGTGACTCCCGTCCCCTCCAGCAGCTGCTCCAGAAACGCCTCGAATGCCGCCTGCTGTTCACGGTCAATATCCACCGCCACATTGCGGATGCCATGTCCCGGGAAAAGGGTATCGAATGTCTCCATCGGCATATAATAGGTCACATTAAACTGCGCCTGTCTACTGTCCGCTCCGGAAACCATGGTGCTCTCGTAAGGAATCGCCGCCATAATCTCAAACTCCCTGCCGCCCAGCTCTACCTTGCTTCCCACAGGCGGCGTTGTCCTGATATCGGGGGAATCCGCACCCGCGGCAAGGACATAGTCACCCGTGGCAAATTTCTCCGGTACAAATGTCCCTTCCATGATAATGCCCTGCGCCATCGCATTGTCCAGCATCAGTCCTTCCACCCCCATCACGACGCCGATATATTCCCCGCTTTCCCGCAGCTTCTCGTAACCGGCCATCCAGTCCGGATTCCCCGCCATGACCGCCTTCCCCGGCACGCCGTTTTCATCTTCTTTCTCAAACGAATCCACGATCGGTGCACGCATCGCTTCATCTGCATACAGAGGCACCTCCATGGAACTCACCGTCCCCAGATCCGTCACGGCAGGATGCTCCGTGAGTGCCTGCAGAAGTTGTGCCGTAATGCTCCGGCTTGCGGGATTGTAACGCTGCAGAGTCGATGTGGCAGATGCGTCCTCCAGACGGTAATCGCTCAGGGACAGCCCGTCCACATACTTATCCTCATCAAAGCTGGCCTGCTGCGTCCAGATACCGCACAGGATACACAAAGACAACAGCAGCGAAAAGACTGTCAGCAGCGACTGCCCTTTCTGCCGTGTCAGGCCGGAAACCGCCATCCGCCAGACGGTGGTGCGGCGCCTTCTCCCCCTGTAGTCCTTCTTTCCCGGCCTGCCTTCCACAAACCGCATCGCCGAGGCAGGGCTGCACATCCTCACCCGCCGAAGCGGCAGCACACAGGCTGCCAGCGTAGTCAGCCAGGTAAAAAAAGCCCCCGCCGCCAGAGGCCAGATGCGGAAAAACTGGATCGCCGGGTTTTGCTCTACCCCGATCACCACATAGGGAGCCACTGCCACATACAGCAAAAGGCCCAGCCCCCACCCCGGCACTACCGCGGACACGAAATAGAAGGCCGCCTGTTCCACGGCCAGCACCCGGATCTGCCGCGGCGACATACCCAGACTTTTGACTCTTCCATAGAAACGGATATTCTGTCCCGCAGAAATACGCACGATATTGTAGATCATCAACACGCCGCACAGCACCACAATCAGATTCATCTGGTAAAACCCCATCGCCTCACTGTCCGCGAATTCCCGTTTTATCTCGTTATAGGCCAGATTGGTCGTATAGGAGACCGTCTGCAGTCCCACACGATCAAGCATATCCTGTGCCTGTTCCTCCAGATTTCCCGGCCGGTACAGCGTCACGCCAAGCGCTGTCCGCGCAGGCGCATCGGGACACAGCGCCTGCGCCGTCTCCTCCGTGATCCACGCACAGGTTTCCGTCTGCCCCATCAGACTTTCCCACCATCCGCACAGACGAAACCGGTCTGTCCGCTCTGCCCCGCCGTCCGCCGGCTTCCAGCGAAGCTCCACCTCCGTCCCGATCTCATGAGGAATGGCCAGCGAATTCATGGTAAGCTCATCCAGCGCAATCTCCCACTTCTGTTCCGGCATCCGCCCCACAAACGGCACCGATTCCGTGGCCTTCGCCCACCCTTCTGACACCGCCGCCAGTTTCACACTGCGGTATTCCATCATATCGTCGCTGAGCGTCCCCACTGCCGACAGCGTAACCGCCTCCCGGATCCCGCTCAGCTTACACAACGTCTGGGCCTGCGCTTTACTCATATCAAAGAACAGAATATGGCTGTTGGAACCATACATCATCCTGTAAGTATACAGATAACCGTCCCGGATCATCCCGCCCAGCGAAAAGGAAAAGGTGTACAGCATGCACACCAGCGCCACCGCCGTCACCAGAAAAATGCTCCGTCCCTTATGAAATTTGATATCCCGCCACACCAGCCTGCGGCAGATTTTCAGATTATTATTCTGCAGCATGATTTACTCCATTTCTGCGCTGCTTTTGCGCCTGTCTTCCCCTCTGGATTACTTTATCCAGTCCATCGAAGCCGTCTTACTGACTTACGATCCGTCCGTCCTTCATCTGCACCACCCGGTCCGCAAGCTGCGCCAGCTCCAGATTGTGCGTGACAAGCACCAGCGTCCGGTGGGTGAGCTGCGCCGTCATCTTCAAAAGCCCCGCCACATTCTGCCCGTTCTGCGAATCCAGATTGCCCGTAGGTTCATCCGCCAGAATAATAGCAGGCTTCGCCATCAGCGCCCGGGCAATGGCAGCCCGCTGCTGCTGTCCCCCGGACAGCGCCCCCGGATAGACCTGCAGCTTATCTCTAAGCCCCAGAAGCTCCGTCATCTCCTCCAGAAACTTAAAATCAGGCGCAGAACCGTCCAGATCCAGCGGAAACAGGATATTCTCCTCCACGGTGAGCGTGGGGACCAGATTATAATTCTGGAAAATAAAACCTACCTTCTTCCGACGAAATACTGCCCGCTGTTCCTCCCGCAGACCGCCCAGATTCACACCGTCCACGATCACCTCGCCCTCCGTAGGCGCATCCAGACCGCCCATCATATTCAGAAGCGTCGTCTTACCGCTGCCCGACGCTCCCACAATGGCGACGAACTCCCCCTGCGCAACCGACAGATCCACACCATCCAGTGCCTTGACCTGACTGCTGCCGCTGCCGTAATATTTCTTTACATGACGTATCGTTATGCTGTTTAGGATTTCCATTACACTCTTCCTTTTTCTTTGTTATTTCTTTATTGATAGCACCATGGCAGAGCAGGAAACAGCCCGGCGCTTTTCTACCGTATTACAGTATAGCAAATATCCCCTCCCATGTGCAATTTCAATTACGAAATCCGCCCGGACAAACTCTCCCATTATAGTATAGTTTTGGATCCATCTTTCATTTTCTCACTCTGTTTTGTCATTTTTTGTCTTATCACAAAATAGCCAAAGTTATACCTGGAACTTCCATTCAGAAAACTCACAGAAAAACTTTGCCGGGACAGTTTTCAAAATTTTAACAAAAAATTTATTTACAATTCCGTTAATCCTGTGATATGCTGACAAAAAGCAGATGCCGTAGAATGTGCAGTCACACACTGTATCGACAACGGTATTCTTGCGGAGTTTCTGTCCAGGAATCGTGCGGAGGCAATCGCTGTGAGTATCTTTGAATACAATGAAGAAAAACATATGAAGAGTGAACGGGAAGAATGGCATAAGATCGGCCTGGAAGAGGGAAGAAAAGCAGGTGAACAACGACTGTCCCAATTAATACAGGCTCTTTTGCATGCCGGCAGGACCGAAGATATGCAGCTTGCTCTTTCCAATCCGAAATACAGAGAGAAGTTGTATCGTGAATATAATCTTTAGTCTTTTTTGACAGCATGACAGCGGGGGCTGCCACCAGTCCCCGCTGTCATCAAAAGTCACCCTGCCCATATCCCAAAACCCACCGCCTGCACTACACATCCAGTCTCTGTGCCGCGATCCACTCAATAATAGAAACCGGCCTGCCCTCCCACAGCACCGGACTGCCGTCGAAATCTGTCGTACACTGGTCATTCAGCATCGGAATCCATGCCCAATGCCCGATATACGTGTAGGGCGTCCCGTCTTCCTTAAAATATTTGCCTGTCATGTCCACGATATGATCCCAGAAAGTAAAGTGAATATTCTTCCCGCCTGCCGCAATCAGCCGCTTATAGGTAGGCACCACATACTGATCAGGCGCCACCACCGGATCATCCTTGGCGTGCGTGAACCAGATCGGCTTTCCGGCGATCGAAGCGATATCTTCGTCCGTGATCGCGCTGTCCGCCAGCGCCTCACACACGGGAAACGCCGCCGCGTATCTGTCCGGATTATGAAGCAGCATCTTCATGGTCATAAACCCGCCGTTGGAATCCCCGCCCAAGTAGATTCTGTTCCGGTCAATCTCCTCATGCCCGTCGATAAAATCCGCGATCAGCCGCTCCAGCGGCTCTACATACATGGAAGAACCGTCCTTAGTGTACTCCCCGGAGCCGTCGTTCATCCACATGGTAGGCGTCTGCGGCGCCAGCAGATAAGCGCCGCCGAACATCTCCTGTATCCCGGGCGAGATCAGATTCACTACCTTGTTGCCCGTAGCCGCGATCAACGGCTCCTGCCCGCCTTCTCCCGCACCGTGCAGCCAGATCAACAGCGGCACTTTATGATCGTCCGCCTCTTTTGGCCGGTAGAAGCAGTATGACAGGGGAATCTCAGGATCCTCATGCCTTGCCACCTGCAGAAGATCACCGTACAGCGTACAGTTTCCGCCGTTTTCATCAAATATCATGCCTTCCAGCATCCCCGCCGCCGTCTTGATGGGAGCTTTCTGCACGATCCGGTAAGCCACATGCACCGTCACATTAAACTGCCCGTCAAAACGAATTACGGAGCCGATCCCTTCCCGGGGATCACAGTACATGCAAAGCGTGATATGCCTCCCGTCTTCCTTCGGGTTTCCCTGTTCGTCCGACACATACAGCTCCGTTATCTTCCGGGTTCCCTTCATGGAATCATCCGGCTTGGCCCCCATAAAGACCGGCCATACGAAATCCTCTCCGGATACCGCAGTGCGCTTTACGGACACTTCAAACTGTTCTTTGGAAAGCTCTGCCCCTTTTAAGTCCTCTCCTGTCTCCAGGATCACTCTGCTGATATGCGGCCCGAAATCAAATACCTCTGTAAATGTTGTATATTTTTTGCCCATTTTCTGTTTTATACTCCTGCCTTTTCTCTGGTATGACTGACCATTCCGTCTTTGCCCTCCCGGACGCAGACAGACCTGTTTCCTGTAAAAACTTACCCCTTGACGCCGCCCAGCGTAATGCCCTTGACGAAGTTCTTCTGGATAAACGGATAAATCACGACGATCGGCAAAATGCCCAGTGTCGCCATGGCCATACGCACCGTAACGGACGGAATCTCCGACAGTCCCTGGTTCACGTTGCCCACCTGGCTTGCGTTCTGCGTCAGCGCATTGATGTTCTGCATCAGACGGTTCAACAGATTCTGGATACTGTAAAGGTCCGTCCTCTGCACCAGATAGATATAACCGTTGTTCCAGTCATTCCAGTATGCGATCCCGGCAAACATACCGATGGTGGCAATGATCGGCTTGGAGAGCGGCACTGCGATCTTCACCATGGTCTGGAATTCGCTTGCCCCGTCGATATAGGCCGCCTCCAGAATCTCATCCGGCACGCCGGTTACAAAGTAGCTCTTCATCAAAAGAATGTTAAAAGCGTTCATCAACAGCGACGGAATCAGAAGCCCGTAAATGGTATCCCTGATGTGGAATACATTCGTGTAGTTGATATAAGTCGGCACCAGACCACCGTTAAACAGCATGGTAAACACGACCAAAAAGGTAAAGATCCCGCGGCCGGGCAGTCCCTTCTTGGACAGGCCGTAAGCAAGGCCGATCGTCAGAAGAAGGCTGCAGGTCGTGCCGATCGCGGTGATAAAAAAGGATATGCCATAGGCTTTGAGCACCACGCCGCCGTTGGAGGCAAAAACCCACTCATAAGCGTAAGTACTCCACTCCTCCGGGAAGAAAGAGTAACCGTTTCTCAAAACCGCGCCGTTGGAAGTCAGGGAGGAAATGACCATCAACACAATGGGGACAATGGCCATGACCGTCAGCAGAATCATAAAAATATGGCCGAATACATTAAAAATCTTATCTTCTCTCGTTTTCATAGTTTATCTCTCCTACTCCTTGAAATAATTACCAGAGTGCACTTTCCTTATCGATCCTGTGCACTACCAGGTTGGCCGTCAGGATCAAAATAAATCCGACAATAGACTGATATACACCGGCTGCCGCTGACATTGCGATATTACCAAGCTGCAGCAGTCCTCTGTAAACGTAGGTGTCAATGGTCTGCGTCGTGGAATACAAAGCGCCCTGGTTCATCGGCACCTGATAGAACAGACCGAAATCAGAATAGAAGATACGACCGATGGCCATCAGTGTCAGCATGATCACGGTCGGTTTCAACATCGGCAGCGTGATATAGCGGATCTGCTGCAGCTTGGTGGCCCCGTCGATCTGTGCCGACTCATAATAGGAGCGGTCAAATCCCATCAAAGTTGCGAGATAAATGATACAGTTGTACCCTACAGACTTCCATGCGCTCACAAAAAGGATGATAAACGGCCAGTATTTTGCCTCGGAATACCAGCTGATCCCCTCTTTTCCGAAAAGCGGCATGATCACGCTGTTGATAAACCCGTTTTCCACACTGAAAAAGGAAAACACCAGATAGCCGATGATGACCGATGAGATCAGATACGGCAGCAGGATCGCACTCTGGTAAAACTTCTTGGCCTTTCCCCAGATCTCGCTTAAGATGATCGCGACCACGATCGCCAGTACCGTATTGATCGCGATAAAGGCGAGATTGTATGCTATCGTATTCCTGGTGATCACCCAGGCATCATTGGTCGTAAACAGGTACTCGAAATTCTTGAACCCGATCCAGTCACTCTTATAGATGCCTTTTCTGGCATTGTACTGCTTAAAAGCGACGACCAGTCCCGGCAGGGGCATGTAGTTATTGATAAAAAGGTAGATCAGCCCCGGAAGCATGATCACGTAGATCGGAATATACCGGCGGAATCTCCGCCATGTCATTTTGTTGCGGCCCGTGGACGCCGCTGGTTGTTTCTGCGCTTTAGACATCATTATCCTTACGCTCCTTTCGTTCCCTTGAAAGCCGCAGCGCGGCATTTTTTTGTTAGTTTGATTATAGCCGCCCCGATCGGGACAAAAAATAACAATTCTGACCTGTATTAACACAATCCGGACTTCCTAAACCCGTTCTCTTGACAAAAAATGATTAAATAGCTACGATATTATCAGTATTTTGCACAATCGGAGGCATTTCATGAAGAAGAAACTGCAGCAATTATCCGTCAATACATATACCCTGTTTCTGCTGGGCTTCATACTGCTGCTTTTTCTTGCCCTGATCGGATTCCAGAATCAATCCGCCATATCGCTGCTGTCGGAACATATCTACCACAACACCCAGGCCACCGTGGCGCTCTACCAGAAGCAGATCGATTACGAGCTGGACAGAGTCGAAACCTATTTGTACACCGTAGCATTTGAAAATAATAATTATATAAATTTGTCCTATCAGGACAACAGTTCTACCTCCTGGTACAGTTCTCTCCATTATCTTGACCAGAATTTCCAAAGCGCACTGTCGCTGTATATTGCAGACGGTTTTATGTTCTATGACCCGGAAAAGGACAACTTCCTGTTTACAAACAAGATCAACACTTCCACGCTGACTTTGCGAAATACGCTCCGCAGCGCGATCTCTGCCAGTCAGCTGCCCGACGACTGGGAGATCATGGAGATAGACGGCTCCTACTACCTTCTCCGGATGATCGGCATCGGCAAAGCCCGTCTTGGCACCCTGATCAGCGTTTCCTCCCTGCTTGGGGCCGCAACTTCTTTCCATAACGAAGAAATTGCCCTGTATGTCACCACACAGGACAACTGTCTGTACGGCCCGGACAATACCGCCCTGCCGTTAAATTTCGATATTCTTACCGACTCTTACGCCGTCAAAAGAATAGAGGGGGAGAAAATGCTGGTCGTACAGCAGGCGCTTTCGGGCAGCTGCTTCTACCTGACCAGATTGATACCTTATTCCGAGATTCAGGCGCTGAATGTTTCTCTGCGCAATGCCGCCATTCTCACAACCATACTTTTTCTGGCCGCCAGCCTGGCATTGATCTACTCTGTCAACAGACAGCTCATACGGCCGGTCAACATACTGACGGCCGCTCTCGAGAAAGTGTCCGAAGGCAGTCTGGAAAATCAGATCTCCGTGTCCGGACAGCTTCGGGAATACCAGCAGATGTCAGACAGCTTCAATGACATGGTTGCAGAGATCAAGCACCTGAAAATAGATATCTATGAAGAAAAACTACAGCATCAGGAACTGGAGATCCAATATCTGAAACAACAGATCACCCCGCATTTCATGATCAACTGTCTGAACACTGCCTATCAGCTGATCGAACCCGAGCACCTGGATCTGGCCCGTTCCATGCTCATGGACTTAAGCCAGCATCTGCGCTATACGCTTTCTGCCGGCCAGACGGTCCCGCTGGGGGAAGATCTGCGGATGGTCAAAAACTACGTGGAAATGTCCGGCATCCGATACCCGAACTGCCTTGCCCTGTATACCAACTGCCCGGACGCCTTCCAGCAGGCAACCATCGTTCCCCTTCTCCTGCTGAATTTTATTGAAAACACCATTAAGCATGAAGTGGCCATGGGACAGCTTCTGGAAATACACATCGACGTTACTTCCTATGAAACAGCGGACCGTATCCGGCTGCAGATCTGTATCTGGGATACCGGCGGCGGCTTTTCCCAGCAGATGCTTACGACGATCACTGCGCCGTCCTATCCTTCCGGCAGCGATACTTCTCATATCGGAATCACGAATGTCATCTTCCGCATGCGCCATATTTTCCCTGACGTCCGGTTTACCTTCTGTAACCGTCCCGGTGCAGGCGCACAGATCACCGTTGATTTTCCGTATCAGCTTCTGGAAAACAGACAGTAAACCTCCATCATGCTCAGCCTGCCGTCGGGCGGGCCGCATGGCCATCCATGCTGTGAAAGTCGAAGACTTTCATAGTAACCGCAAACCAAAAACCATACCGAAAGGAACCCGATATGAACTTACTGATTGTAGATGATGAATATTACAGTGCAGAAAGCACCCGCAGGAAAATTGCCGGAAATGGCCCGGTTTTTACAGAAATCTTCTGTGCCTATAACATGAAGCAGGCTCTGGAAATCTTTTCCGCCAATTCCATCGCCATTATGATCCTGGATATTGAAATGCCCGGCGGCAGCGGGTTGGAACTGCTGGACCATATCCGTCAGAACGGGTTGGATACGATCTGCATCTTTCTGACCGCCTACGCCAAATTCGAATATGTTTCCAAGGCCATGCGCCTGACCAGCATCGACTACCTGCTGAAACCGGTGACCGACGAAGACCTGCTGTCTGCGGTCTCCAAGGCGGTGGAACAATACCGACAGCAGACGAATATCAAGCTGAATACGCTGCAGGCCGGTTACTGGAAAGAGAGTGAACTATATCTGTGGGAGCTTTTCTGGCTTGATCTTTCCGCAGGCGCCATCTCCAGCAGGAAGGCCGATATTGTAAGCGAACTGAACCTGCGGAATCTGGATGCGGCGGCCGCAGAATTCACTTACCTGATCCTGCTGATCCAATGCAATGGCATGGATGAAATGCCGTTAAAAAAAGACCTGCATGAATTTCTTCTGAAAAATATTGCACGGGAGTATTTCTATAAGAAAGAAGAGATCCCTGTGGTCGTGCGCATGAACAGGCAGTTTTACTTCCTGCCCCTGCCGGGCGCGGGCCGCAGCAGGGAAACACTGCTGTCCCTGTGCAGCAAAGCGTTCACGGACTTTGTCCCGCGATTTCCCAATACTTTTAATTTCTATATTCCCGACCGCTGCTGCGGCATCTCGGATTTTCAGGAAATGCTGCGGGAACTGACCGACACCGCCAAGAGCAATGTCTCCCTGGAAAATCATGTCTTTGATCTTGCGCAGCTCTCCCGGCGTGAAAGTGTTCCTGTGGAAATCACCTTTTCCGAAGGACATTACAGCGATCTGCTGCTCCAGCGCAAGACCAGACACCTTATGTCAGAGACAACATTATTCTTAAATACCCTGCAGCACTCCGGCCACGCCACAAGAGATACCCTGACCAGTTTCTACTACAGCTTTCTGCAGATCCTTTTCAGCTGCATGAACACTACCGATAACGAGGCGCTTCCCCTCTTTCGGGAGCAGATCTCTCAATTTCCTGTCGACCGGGCCTGCTCCTCCATCCCGAATCTGCGCGACTGGGTCACGGACGCCCTCACGCTGTATGAAGAATGTATCCGCAGCTGCGCCGATCAGGACGCTGCCGTCACCACGGTCAAAAACTACATACGCTCTCATCTGGATGAAAACCTGACCAGAGAATCTCTGGCGGCGATGGTATATCTTACTCCGGATTACCTGTCGCATCTTTTCAAAAGGGAGACCGGCTTCTCTTTGACAAACTATATCATCTACGAGCGGATCGAGGAGGCAAAAAGACTTCTGGCCGGCACCAGTCAGAACATCAGTGACATTGCCACCAGATGCGGATTCCAGAATATATCCTATTTTTCCAAACAGTTCCGGCGCTTCACCGGTGTAACGCCCCGGGAATTCAGGAAATGATTTTCTATTTCCGGGCGTCATCGTTTTGCTCTTTCCTGATCAATACATGATAAATCATCGTAGCAAAACTTGATGCCAGCAGAATTTGCATAACACTATTTACGTATTTGTTCAGGTCAGTACCCATCACATTGAAAATAATGTGGATCAACATCATGACAAACATTACGATCGCCACCGCGGCAGCTCCTTTTAAAAAATGCTTCATAACTTTCTGTTTCCTTTCTGAATAAATTTATTTTCTGTCAAACAGTATAACAGGGAAAACAGCAGTTCTTCCAAAACAGTCATAAAACGCCGCCATTCCTGCATAAGTGCATTTTTTCCTTTCCTGCATACGCACTTATTCTTCATTTTCGTCGGGGTGTAGATAAAAAACTTTGGTTTTTATTCCCACAGCAAAGAAACGGCAGATGCGTAATTTCACCATTGCGCATCT
>ERZ808028.425-NODE-425-length-36746-cov-10.472743_pt1 | contig 36746 bp, 33 predicted proteins | sample MGYA00380184_ERZ808028 | MGnify/ENA primary metagenome ERZ808028 (study PRJEB31490, sample SAMN06133397) | mouse gut metagenome | isolation source: J8_1 | host: mice | place: China: Chengdu | collected 2015-05 ...
AAAATTCCCTCCTGATGTATATATTCTACATCAAGAGGGCTCTTTTTTCTATTGTCCATTTTTTACGGACTTGTTCACTTCTCGGTTGTGTTTTTATTTTTTATTTTATGAATTCATATACGGTAGGAACGAACGTGCCTAAAATATACGGTACAGCAAACGAAAATGCCACCGAAGTCAAAAGCGTAAGCCCGTAACGCTGTAAAAATGCACCCGCATATAAAATCCCGAAAATCGGTGCGGCAATAATTTTCACAAGCATTGTGGATTTGCCTTTGCCGTAAATCTCCTCTTTCAGTGTCAGCGCGTCCTCCCACTGCGGGAACAGATTGGTCAGCGCGGAAATTCCCACCCAGAGGAACAGGAAATTGAGGAAATGCGGAAAGCCCTTCGCCGTGAAAAATTCACCGAGATAATATACATTGACAGAGCCGACGGACACCGTCACCAAGCCCACCAGCAAATTAAACAGAAACGGGAAAAAGCACATGCCGAACACCGTGGAGCGTTTGCGGATAATCTCGTGTTCCATATGCCCGCACATTTCGTTTGGACGTAAATAACGCCCGTCCTCTATGAGGATTTCGTATACACGGCAGGTCAAATGCTCAAAAAATGCCTGCAAAAACGTACCGATTACCGTGATATATTTGACAGCCAAATAAACAATTCTCATGTAACGTCACAATCCCCTTCCGTGAAAATCTGCTCTATGGTCAACGTACCTTTTTGATACTGCGTAACCTCGGCGGACAGTGTAATCCCGCTGTTTTCAAGCAGTTCCTTTACTTCGCTGAACGCCTCGCTCTCTTCCGCCGCCAACGCACAGAGCGCCAAAGTGTTGCAGGTCTGAATAGACGGGCGGCTTGAGCTTTGGAATCCGTTGTTCACCGCAGTATATGCCGACTTGTAATCGCCCATTAACAGATAACAAAGTCCCATTTGGCGGTACAGTTCACTGCTGTTTTCATTTCCTGCATCAATTTGCGTTTCGCAAAGCGCAACCGCCGCATCATATTCTTTCTGCATACGCATGGAAATTACACGAATCAAGGCAGGTGCGCCATCCTCTGCATTGTTTTCTTCCAACCGCATGCAAAGCGGTTCCGTATCGCGACCCGTTTTTGCATACAGTTCTCCGAGAAACTGCCCGTAAAGCCAAAGCGCCTGCGGTGCAATTTCTTGAATTTCTTCCAAAAATCCGATTTGCACCTCGGGGGATTTCTCACAAAGCAAAGCAAGATAATACTGATAGAACAGCACCCCGGGAACGCTGTATTTTTCCGCCTTCGCCTGATAGCCTTTTTGACTTACGACTTGCCCGCCATCGGCGGCTTCGGGCACGGTCTGGGTTTTCATCGCCTCCAGCTTGGCAAGTAAATCGTCATACGGAATTTGGTCGGGAGACACAGTTTGGTACGGCACCAGCAATTCCTCTGCCGCATTTACGGTTTCAGTGAATTCTGCGCCGCTTTGCAGTGCGCGTTTCACTTCACGGAAATGCGGAAAAGACATTTCAAATGCCTGAATATTCTGTGCGGGTTCTTCAATACCGTTGATAAACCCGAGTGACGCGGCAAGCAAAATTTCACGCTTGTATACATTCTCCGCATTGATTTTTCGGCTTTCTAATTTCGATGCGGCATCTGCATAAGCATCTAACGCAGAATACATTTTATTTTCACGCTGTAATTTCTCCGCCTTGCAAACTGCGGCAAAGCCCTCGGCACGCTCGGCAAATACATAACCGCCGAAAAAAACCAAACAAATCGCCGCTAAAGCGAGCAAAATATGCGCCCAATCAAACGGATAGTGCCGCAGTCCCGCATCACATTCCTCACAGAATGCGGAATTCGGATTCTGTGCCGTACCGCGCCGCTTCTCTCCGCAGCATTCGCACAGTTCCTCTTCGGGCACAGCTTCCTCCGTAACCGATTCCGTATGCGCGGGGTGCTCGGTTAAATCCTCTAACCCCTGAATCAGAATTTCGGGTTCTTCCGTACCGTTCTCGGCGACCTCGCGCGCCTCTGCCTTTGCGCGGTCCAGTTCCTCCTGAAAGACCTTCGCCAAGTCCTCTAACTCATCGTGCAGTGCCTGCGTCTCAGAAGAAGTCTCCCCTGCTTCGGGCAGTACGCCGTCTTTTTCTTTGCGTTCGTCCAAGGCAATACCTCCTTGTGTAATGTCTTGTATATTTTAGCACGCTTTCAGATGCATTTCAAATAAAATCGTGTCGTCACCCGTAAAGTTTACAATTTTGACACATAGAACTTTCTTTTCGCACAGAAATATGCTATGCTTTAGAAAATTCTGTATGGATGTGAAAGCATGCGAAATAAAATGTTATTCAAAGCAGGTACTGCGGCGCTTTGCCTGTGTCTCGCCGCAGGCGGTGCGGCGGGCTGGTATTTCGGCTCGTACACAAAAGATTTCAAAATCACAAAGGGCAACGTGTTTTCGGAAGTGTATAAAGGGGATTTTTACGAAGATCTTCCCTATGCCGATTATTTACATACCGACACTGTCCCGACAGAACAAAAAATCTTTGACATTCGGGAATACGGTGCGTCCCCCGACAGCGAAAATAACCGTGACGCTGTACAGACCGCACTCAATAAAGCCGCCGAAAACGGCGGCGTCGTATTTGTAGGCGGCGGCAGATATGTCACAGGCAGTCTGAAAATGAGCGGTAACACGACATTATTTATCGAAAAAGACGCCGCTTTGGTTGCCTCACACGAAAAAGCCGATATGGATTTGGGCTGTCTTTTGCTTTGCGAGGATGCGCAGAATATTACGCTGACGGGCGGCGGCGCAATTTGCGGCGAAGGGAATTTCTATTCCTTAGCCCCGAAATATGTACCGCAGACCGAACCCTTTGAACAGACACTCGGCGTATGGGAAATGCGGCAGGAATACCGTAAGCGCGTGCGGTTCGCGGCAGAAGACAAATACGGCAACCTTGTGCGATTGGTGCGCTGTCAAAATGTCACGGTTGAAAATTTCATGCTGCAAAATTCGGCGGCGTGGACTTTGGAACTCAACGGCTGTGACGGCGTGCAGATTCGGAATTTCGTCATTGATAACAATCGGCATGTGGCGAACACCGACGGTATTGATGTGGCAGGCTCGTCCAATGTGGAGCTCACGCACTGCTTTGTTTCGACAGGCGATGACGGTATTGTGCTGAAAAACAGCAAATCCTTAGGTGTGCAGGCGGCAATGGAAAACATCACCGTGCGCGACTGCAAAGTCACCTCCTGCACAAACGCATTTAAAATCGGCACGGAAACCAGCTTTGACGTGCAAAATGTGCTGGTTGAGGACTGCGAATTCTTCTTAGACGATATTTACCCCGGCGGTGTATCGGGTATTTCCTTGGAATCTGCCGACGGTGCAAGGGTGCAGAATGTAACTGTGCGTGATATCCTGATGCGCGGCGAAGCCTGCCCGCTGTTCATAAGCCTCAACAACCGCAACCGTGACAAGGATTTTGACAGTGCGGGCGCGCTTGAAAACATCACCGTGGAAAACGTGACCGCGGAAGATGCGGAAATCCCCGTCATTATCACGGGTACAAAGGATTTGACCGTGCGCAATGTCACGCTTCGGAATTTTGACGTTCGCTACGCCGACGGCAAAGACTACTATGATTACCGCCCGTTCGTCCCCGCCTATGACGACACCTACCCCGAATGCAACCGTATGCGCAATCTCAATGCCTACGGACTGTTTGCGCGGTACGCAGATGGTGTAAAGCTTGAAAACTTTGCAGTTGAGCCGCGCGAGGATACCAAGCGTGACGGAATCCGCTTAAAGGAAGTTACGGATTTTCAGCGCGTTTAACGCTTACGTACAAATGTGATTATTAGCATCCTATTCGGGTTTGCTATTGACAAGCCGGCCCGTGAATAGTAGACTATATTTGTGGGATGTTTGTTGGCTTTTTTAGTTAATATTTCTAAGCTTGAGGAGAATGATTTATGAAAAAACAAATTGTATCCAAATGTACAGCTGTCTTTTTGGCAATACTTATGCTCTGCTCGCTTCTGCCGTTTCAGGCATTTGCCGAAACACCGGAAGCCTTATACGAGTATACTATCCGAAAAGATTATGAAAACGGGGACTATGCCGCATTGACACAGTATAAGGGTAACGAAACGGATTTGGTGTTGCCGGACACAATCGGTGGATACCCTGTTCGGGAAATTGACAGTTATTTCATTGCAGATCCGGATACCTGCGGCATTAAAACCATTACTCTGTCTGCACAGCTTGAAAGGATTCTGATGGGAGGACTGACCGGCATTAAAACCTTAGAAGCCGTCTATATGAAAGAACCGAATGCACACTATCACACGGAAGACGGCGTTTTGTTCGGACACAACGACTCGATTATCTCTTTGGAACTGTATCCCGCCGCAAAAACGACAAAGGACTATACCGTTCCCGAAGGCGTAAGGATTCTAAGCAGTAATGCATTTGCATATAATACTTATCTTGAATCCGTGCAAATGCCCCGCTCTTTGGAAGCAATTTCGTGGTATACCTTTAGAGACTGTACGGCTTTAAAACGTGTGACCTTTTCCACACCCTACACCCCAGATAAGCGGATGTCTGCCCTCGGCGGGAATTTCTATATTGAACCGAATGCGTTTTACGGATGCACCGCATTGACAGAGCTCCGTTTGCCGATTTGCGAATACAGGATAGACTTTAAAACCCTGCCAAAAAACAAAGGGCTGACGATTTACGGTGCAATTTGTCCCGAAATTGAAGAATGGTTAAAAACCACTGACGCACATTTTGTGAATACCAAAATTTATTTTGGTCGCGAATATGCTTGGAGAGACACTCGAATTGTTTGTGCGAATGCCGATACTTCCCTACGCACTGTTTTAGAGGTTTTGGAAAACAAAATATATGAGCAGAATCATACAAAAACAATTACGGTTCTTGATAAGGACGGAAATGTAATCACCGATTATAATCAAATCGCGCATGCGGGTATACGTTTTCAAATATACAGTGTCACTTTTAACTACACACTCTACTATCAAATTTTTGAAAACCGTCAGGGCGACGTAAATGCAGACGGAAAAGTTACCGCTGTAGACGCACGGTATGCTTTGCAGGTTGCCTCGGGTACGAGAACTTTATGGGATGACATCGACAAAGCATTTGCCGATGCAAACAAAGACGGACAAATTACTGCCGTGGATGCACGCTACATCCTGCAAGCCGCCACAGGGGTTCGTGAATTAGAATCTGTTTATTAAATTTCGCATTGTAAAAAATAACCGTTGTGAGATATTTCACGGCGGTTATTTTTTTGAACTTATTTTACGCTCGGCGTCAATGCTCGTCCCGCAGAACGGCTTCGGCGCATTTGATACCGTCCACGGCGGCGGAAATAATACCGCCGGCATACCCCGCGCCCTCGCCGCAGGGGAACACACCGTTTGCGGCGGTCTGGAAAAATTCGTCGCGCACAATACGCACGGGGGAAGAAGAACGCGTTTCGGGACCTGTCAGCACCGCTTCGGGCGTTGCGAAGCCTTCGAGCATTTTATCCATTTTAAGGAGTGCCTCACACATCGTTTCCGTGACGCGTTCAGGCAAAATATCGCGCAGATTGCAAAGCTGAACCCCTGTCGGGCAGGTCGGGTGTACCGAGCCCAATTTATGCGAGCTTTCGCCCTTTAAAAAATCGCCGACCAGCGTTGCGGGCGCGGTGTAATCCCCGCCGCCGACTGCGAACGCTTTTTTTTCGATTTCCAGCTGATAATACATCCCCGCAAGCGGATGCCCGTTCGGAAACTGCGCGGGCTCAATGCCGACAAGTAGCGCGGAGTTAGCATTTTCACCGTCGCGGGCGTATTCGCTCATTCCGTTTGTGACAACTGTACCCTCTTCGCTCGGACAGCAAACCACCGTACCGCCCGGACACATACAAAACGTATATGCCCCGCGCCCGCCCTGCGGATGACACGCCAGCTTATAATCTGCCGCGCCCAATTTCGGATGCTTCGCAAACGCACCGTACTGCGAACGGTTAATCATTTCCTGCTTATGCTCTATGCGCGCGCCCACAGAAAATGCCTTTTGCGTTATCATAAACCCTTTTCGATACAGCATTTCCACCGTATCACGCGCGGAATGCCCAATGGCAAGGATCACAGCATCTGTCTCAAAGTCGGTTTGCTTACCGCGTACATCTTCGAGCGTCACACCCTGCACCGCGCCGTTGTATACAAGAATATCCGTAAGCTTCGTCTGAAACCGCACCTCGCCGCCGAGACGGATAATCTCTTCACGCACGGAACGCACCACTGCGCAAAGCCTGTCCGTGCCGATGTGGGGCTTGGCACTGTACAAAATCTCCTCGGGCGCACCGTGCCGCACAAACTGCAAAAGCACCTCGCGCTGGCGGTAATCCTTTGTCCCCGTGTTTAATTTGCCGTCGGAAAACGTCCCTGCGCCGCCCTCGCCGAATTGCACATTGGATTCGGGATTTAGATTACGCGTCCGCCAAAAATCCTGCACGGATTTCTGCCGCTGTTCCACACATTCCCCGCGTTCCACCACCAGCGGGCAAAGCCCCGCACGCGCCAAAACGAGTGCCGCAAACATCCCCGCAGGACCGAAGCCGACCACCACGGGGCGCAAATCCGTTTTACGGCAGTTTGCGGGAATTTCATACCGATAAATTTCCGCCTTGGAGACCTTCGGATTATGTATTTTGGAAAGGATTTTGTCCTCGTTGCCATCCACTTCCGCATCGACGGTATATATGAATTTGATTTCATTTTTCTTGCGGCAGTCTAAGGATTTTCGGAAAACCGAAATGCTTTTTAACGCCGTCTGCGGCACTTTTAGTGCCTTTGCCACAAGGCGCGGCAATTCGGTTTCGTCCGCATCCAGCGGCAGTTTGATTTCCTGTATTCTTAACAAGCAGATTGCTCCTTTATAATAGCCTCGCCCGCGGCACGCCCCGAGCTCCACGCCCATTGCAAATTATAGCCGCCGCAGCCGCCGTCAACATTCAGCGTTTCGCCGCACACATATACATTCGGATATTGCTTTGACTGCATGGTATTCGGCACAAAAGCAGTGCAGTCCGCACCGCCCGCCGTCACCTGTGCAAAATCAAAGCCGCGTACGTCTGAAATTTGAAAACCAAAGGATTTTATCCTTTGTGCAAGCGAACGCCAATCCTTTGCCGACAGCATCTTGCATGGCATGTCCTTTGGAACTCTGCAGGCAAGCAATATCGCGTTGCCCAAAGCCTGCGGTAAAATGCCGAGCATCAGCGTCCCTGCGGTTTTTTCGCCGAAACGCCGGGCTTCTTTCTCAAGGAATTCCGCCAATTTCGCCTCCGAAAACTGCGGCAAGCAGTCCAGCTGTACCGTAAATTTCGAGTTTGGCTTTGCCGATACAAGCCGAGACAACTGCATAATCGGAATCCCCGACAGCCCGTAATCGGTGAACTGCACCTCGCCCTGTATCGAATAGACTTCCTGATTTGCACAAAGCAACCGCACAAAGCACGTTTGCCGCACACCCTTTAAGGATTTCGGAAAATCTGCACACGTCAGTGCCGTGAGAGCCGGAACGGGCGTCTTAACGGGAATGGAAAGTTGCTCCAACAGCCGAAACGCACTGCCGTCCGTGCCGTGCTTCGGTGCGGCAGAGCCGCCCGCACACAGAATCAGCCTGTCGCAGGCATACCGCCCGTTCAGTAAAAATCCATCCCGCTTCGGCTGAATTTCGGTAATCTCACAATCAGCTATGACACGGATTCCCAAACGCTCCGCTTCCGTAAGCAAGGCTTCCCGCACGGAAGCCGCCTGCCCCGACAGCGGATAAACGCGTCCCATTTCCTCGGTTTTCGTAAGCAATCCCACAGACGCAAAAAAGTCTATATTACTTTGCGGCGAAAACCGTGTCAGCGCGTATTCGGCAAATGCGACATCCCCGAAATAATCGCTCAAATGCAAATGGACATTGCTTAGGTTGCACCGCCCGTTACCTGTCGCTAAGATTTTCTTCAGCGGCTTTTGCAACCGTTCATAAACGGTAACCTGAAAGTTTTCCCCTGCACGCGCAACCGTGATTGCCGCGGCAAAGCCCGACGCACCGCCGCCGACAATCGCCACCCGTGTCATTTTTTATCTTCCTTTTCTTTTTTCTCGCAGACAGCGCAGTCTGTTTGAAAACTGCATCCTGCACAGCCGTGACAGCCGCCGCAGGTATCGCCGTTTTCTTTGCTTTTGCAGAATTTTTTCACCCGATAAACCACAAATACAATTACCGCCGCCACTGCCGCCGCCAAAATGATGATGTCTGCCAAAGACATATCGGTCACCCCTTACAAAATCACTTTACATATATTATATACTATGAAAGTGATGACCCAAGCGGTGACTGCCTGAAAACCGAGCGCAATCGCAGTCCATTTTTTGGAATTCATTTCGCGCCGCAGTGTTGCAACCGCCGCCATACACGGAATGAACAACAGGCTGAACACCATAAACGAATATGCCGCCGCAGGTGTGTAGACAGACGAAATGATTTCGGAAATCGCGCCCGCTTCGCCCGCGCCGTGCAAAATGCCCATAGTGCTGACAATGGATTCCCGCGCGATCAGCCCCGTCAGCATTGAAACCGACGATTTCCAGTCGCCGAAGCCCAGGGGCGCGAAAATCGGCGCAATCACCGAACCGACCACACCGAGAATGCTTTCCTCGGAGTTTTCCACATGCTGTAAAGAGAAGTTGAAATACTGGCAGAACCAAATCACAACGCTTGCGCCCAACAGCACCGTACCCGCTTTGGTCATGAAATCCTTGATTTTGTCGTACAAATGCAGACCCAAGGTTTTTGCGGTGGGCAGACGGTACGGCGGCAGTTCCATCACGAAAGGTGCGTGCCCGCCCTTTAAAACCGTTTTTTGCAAAACGAATGCGGAAGCCACTGCTACAAGCAGTCCCAAAAGATACAGACTGCCGACGACGAGTCCGCGGCGCGCAGGGAAAAATGCGAGAATGAACATAGAATACACGGGCATTTTCGCACTGCACGACATAAAGGGAATGAGCATCATGGTGATGCGGCGGTCTTTTTCGTTTTCTAAAGTACGCGTTGCCATAATGGCAGGTACGGAACAGCCGAAGCCCATCATCATCGGCACAAAGGATTTGCCCGAAAGCCCGATGGAGTGAAGCGCCCTGTCCATAATAAACGCCGCGCGGGACATATATCCGCTGTCCTCCAGCACGGAAAGAAAGAAGAACAGCAACAGAATCTGAGGGAAGAACGAAAGCACCGCGCCGACGCCGCCGATAACACCGTCGCACACAAGCCCGACTGCCCAGTCGGACGCACCGACGTTTATGAGCATTTCCCGCGCCCAGGAAGCAAAGGTATCGTTAATCAGCGCATCCACCCAATCGGTCAGATTCGCACCGAGCGCACCGAATGTGATATAAAAAATCAACAGCATCAGCGCAAAAAACAGCGGGATTGCAAGATATTTGTTGGTCACCACGCGGTCGATTTTATCGGAAAGCGTCAAATGCCCCGCCTCGTGCGCGCGCTTGACACATTTTTCCGTTACGGAACAGATATATTTGTATTTTTGGTCAGCAATGACCATTTCACGGTCAATATTTTGCGTTTCCAATTCGGAAACAATAGACTCGATACAGGCAAGCGTTGTATCGCTCAGCTCAAGTGTCTGCATCGTCGGCTCGTCGCCTTCAATCAGTTTCACGGCAGACCACCGAAGCGGCAACTCCTTTTGACGGCAGGTGTCCCGAATCAGTTCCTCGATGCGCAGAATCGCCTTGCGCACAAGCCCTGTGTAAATATCGGGCGGAGCACACATATTGCAGTGCTTATCCATATGCCTGCCTTTATCGTCCGCGCCGTGCGTTGCCTCATGATTTGCCGCATGCAAAAGTTTGTGAATGCCCACACCCTTTGCGGCGGAAATCGGCACGATTTTAATCCCCAGCATGGCAGACAGCATATCTGTATCTATATTGTCCCCGTTTTTCTCAACCATATCAATCATGTTGAGTGCGATAACCATCGGGATGCCCAATTCCGCAAGCTGCATGCTCAAATACAAATTGCGCTCCAAATTGGTTGCATCTACAATATTGACGATTAAGTCGGGTTTTTCATCCAATATATAATTGCGGGTTACAATCTCTTCCATAGAATAGGGAGACAGCGAGTAAATCCCCGGCAAATCCACAATGGACGCATCCATATTGTCGTGAGTGATTTTACCCTCTTTTTTCTCCACCGTAACCCCCGGCCAGTTGCCGACATATTGATTGGAGCCTGTCACGGCATTAAACAGCGTGGTCTTTCCGCAGTTGGGATTGCCCGCCAAAGCATATCGGTAGCCCACTTGTCAGTCCTCCGTTTCCACGGTAATTTCCTGCGCTTCGGATTTGCGCAGACTCAATTCATAGCCGCGCACGTTAATTTCAATCGGGTCACCCATCGGTGCGGATTTGCGCATGATAATGACCGCACCCGGTGTAATGCCCATATCAATTATATGCCGCCTTACGGCTCCCGAGCAGTTTAAAGAGACTACGCGGCTTTTTTGTCCGATTTTCAGTTTTGTTAACGGAATGGTCATTGGAATCCCCTTTTGCAACGTTACTTTTAACCGTATTATTTTACTGCACAAAATAAAAGATGTCAATTCTCCGCAGTGCTTTCCGAAAAATAATCGAAATGTAATTGCAATTGCAGATAATTTTATAGTGCCGCCGAAATCATTTTTCAAAGACTTTTTAACTTCTCCGCTTGAATCGAGGGCGTCTTTATTGAAAAAATAATACAATACCCGGAAAGCGTAAAACCTTCCGGGTATGTACCACTCAAAACAGCTCCGTTACAATACCGTATTAACGGTACGGAGGCGGCGCATTTTCTGTCAGCCGTGCACGCCGTCTGTAAAGCCCAGCGCCACGGTTAAAAACACGCCTGTATTTTCTCGGTTCAGCCCGCCCGTAACCTCTAACACGATTTTGTGCGCAAGCTTTATATTTTCCGCCGTCATTGCCGACAAAAGCAGTTTACTTTTGTCATCGCTTTCGGGGTTCAGATATTTTTGCAGGGAACTGAACACAGGCGGCTTGGCAAGGTTGCTGTCCGCCAATGCCTGCAAAGCGCCTTCGCAGTCAAGCATTGTACCGCCGCGAATCCCCGCTTCCATCATACGCACCAAAATTTTCTCCATCATCGCAGGGTCGTGCATCACCAATATCAAAAGCTCCATAGCTTGCCTCCGAGAAAAAGTTATGGTATCATTTTATATAAATTTGTAAAGAATTGCAAGACCTGAGGTAAGAAAAATGGCGAGACATCTGCAATTTCAAATCGACGCACGTTTTGATGGCAAAAAGATACGGGATTACCTGAAAAGCGAGGCGAAAGTATCGCACCGTATGCTTTGCATTCTGAAACGTACGCCGTGCGGCATCACCGTCAACGGCGCGCACGCGCGGGCAATAGACATACTGCACACGGGGGATATACTCGCTTTGTCGCTTCCGAACGACGAGGTGTCGGTTACGCCGACGCCGACGGACATTCCGCTTGCCATTATATATATGGATGACGATTTGATTATCGTCAACAAACAGGCAGGACTCGCAATGCACGAAACGCATAACCATCAGGGGGACGCCCTGTCAAACGCACTTGCCTATTATCTTACACAGCACGGCGAACCCGCCGTATTCCGTGCAGTCGGCAGGCTGGATAAAGGCACGTCGGGCATTGTGGTCTGCGCGCGCAATAAATACTGCGCCGCGCGGCTGTCGGGTCAAATACAAAAAACCTATTTTGCCGTAGCAGGCGGCGCATTTACAGAAAGCGGCACGATAGACGCGCCGATATACCGTCCCGATCCAAACAAAACCCTGCGCGCGGTCGGTGAAAACGGCGAACGGGCAGTCACACACTGGGAAGCGCTTCGCACAGACGGCAAGTGCACCTTACTGCGGATTCGCTTGGAAACGGGACGCACGCACCAAATCCGCGTGCATTTTGCACATCTCGGCGCACCGCTTGTCGGCGATGACATGTACGGCAGTACAGATTTACGGCTTTCGCACCAGGCATTGCACTGCGGAGAATGCCGATTTACACACCCCGTGACGGGAGAGGAATTAACAATCACCGCACCGATGCCCGAAGATATGCAGGGACTATTGTAAAGGCGTTCAAAACTTGTCATTCTGAGGCAAAGCCGAAGAATCTCACATGGCACAAGGTGAATCGATTCCGCGCGTAGGGAACGACCTCTGTGTCGTTCCGTGAAATTCATCTGATTTCGGCGGGCGAACGCAGTTCGCCCCTACGGGTTGTGCGTCACCATTGGTTTGTGCAAAATTCGACCCCTACACAGAATTTGCTATATTAAAAAGGGAAAATAATGCATACAAAAATTACGGAAATCACCGAAAACAAAAAGGAATATCTCCCGCTTCTGCTTCTCGGCGATGAACAGGAAAGCATGATTGACCGCTATCTTGCACGAGGGAAAATGCTTTTACTGCAAACCGATACCGAACCTGTCGGCGTATGTGTATACACAGACGAAGGAAACGGCGTTTTTGAAATCAAAAATATTGCGGTCTCCCCTGCACATCAGCGATGCGGCTGCGGCAGGCGGTTGCTCATTGCCGCCGAAAACGCCTGCCGCGCGTGCGGCGGAACGGTTTTGCAGGTCGGCACGGGAGAAAGCCCCTTAACCGTGCCGTTTTATGAAGCCTGCGGTTTTCGTTATTCCCACCGCATCCCGAATTTTTTCGCCGAGCATTATGACCGCCCGATTTTCGAGGGCGGTGTGCAGCTGCGGGATATGGTGTATTTTCGGAAAGATTTGAAATGATATGCCCGCCTACAACCGACATACCCATAATCTGTCATTCTGAGTGGCAGCGAAGAAGCTCCCATAGCACAGGGGGTCATTTAATTCTCGGTAGGACGGAAACCTCTGCATACGGAAGTATGCAGAAGCGCAACCGAATCGGTAGGCAATACCTTGCCCCGCCGCAGAATTTCATCAGATTTCTTGGGCAAACACAGTTGCCCCCTACGGAGTAGGCGGTCATTTTGCATATCGTAGGGAAAGCCCGGGCACGCTGTCCGTTTGCGGGTCGTCGAGGACGCCGACCTCTACGAGTTGGTGCGTTGCGATTTATTTTGTGCAAAATCAAACCTTGCTCGGGCCGGCGTGGATTTTCTCCGAAAACGTCACCCTTTTGTCTGCTTCGCAGATATTTCCCCTATCAGGGGAATTACCTGCCCCTACACGAGGTGTACAAACTTGGGTTTTCAAAAAATCCGACTGCGTTCAGACGGTTCGCCGCCATCGAAATTCTGCGGTTGTTTCGGAAAGTCCCTCGGCGCGCCGTCATTCGGCGGCGTTCCGTTCTGTGAAATCCCGTCCGCCGGATTCCGCCTTTCGGGGTTTTCATTCGGTATATCGCCGCCAAAGCCGCCCCCTGCATTGCCGACAGCCGAGGAAACCGATTCCGCAGTAAATGTACCGACAACCGTTTCCTGTGTATAGGAAGCATCCGTCAGCAGACCGTCTGCGTTCCTCCCGCCTGAAAAAGCCACTGTGGATACCGTATAGCTTTCCCCTTTTTGTATTTCAGGGGAAACGATAACCAAATGGGAAAACCGCTTGCGCGGTGCAAAACTGCAAACTTCACTGCCATCCGCACGCAAAAGGCGTACCGCCGTATTTTCCTGCGTTTCTACGCCGACTGCTACAGCATACGCCGAAGAGGTTTCGGAAATACTTTGCGCCATACCCGAAGAACCTGCCGCAAACAGCGTCCCGCCCGTTACCGTGAATGTGCCTGCATAATCCAGCGCGCCGTTGCCGTTGTCCGTCGGTCCGTGGATATACACCTCGCCGCCCGACAGCACAATATCGCCGTTGGAATCCAACCCGTCGCCCGACGCATCTACTACGAGCTTTCCGCCTGTAATTTCCAAAAGGCTTTCATCGGCGGAGAACGAGTCGCCGCCGAAACGGCTGTTTTGCTGTGAATTGTCCTTACCGCCTGCCGCGTTCACACCGTCGTCGGACGCCGTCACGTGAATCTCCCCGCCTTGCAGGCTGATTTTTGCCGCCTCTAAGCCCTCATAAGACTGCGTAATCTCTATATTTCCGCCTGTAACCGTCAGGGCTGTATCGGCATGTATACCGTCGTCACCGCTTTGCACAGCAAACGAACCGCCGCCGATTTCCACCGTGTGGTTGCTGTGCACGGCATCGTCCGCACAGTTTAAATCCAGTGTACCGCCTGTAACCGAAACAAGATATCCGCATTTCACGCCTTTATAACTGCCGTCGGATACTGTACTGCTATTTTCATTTTGCGGATGCACCGGGAAATTCGCAGACGTTTTTTGCGCCGCTTCCGCCGCGCCCCCGCCTGAAACGATGTGCAGTGTACCGCCGTCTATATGCACCTTATTTTGCGCCTGCACGCCGTCCGCGCCCGCCGTTACGGAAATATTGCCGCCCGATACCGCAACCGCACCTTTTTGAAAATCCGTATCATAAGTGGATTGGATGCCGTCCCCTGCCGCCGTGACTGTAATTTCACCGCCGCCGATACACACAAAATCCTTGCCGCACAGCCCGTCGTCTGCACTTTGCACCGTCAGCGTACTGCCTGTAATGCGCAGGGTATCTTTGGATTTGACCGCATCCTGATAATTGCCTGTAATTTGAAATACACCAAGTCCGTTTACCGTTAAATCGTCTTTGGAATACACTGCCGCATCGGGCTCGCTGTCCGCTTGATTGGTATATTGCGATGCATCCGAAAGGGTGTTCACCGTGTTTTTCGCGGCGTTTAAAACTGTTTTGCCCGCATTTTTCACATATACCGCCGCAGAGGTTTTGCTTGCCAGCGTGACATTTTGAAATACAAGGCAAACGGTATCTTTATCGCCTGCATCTACAATCAGCTGTCCGTCCACACATTCACCTGTCACCAAATACGTGCCTGCACGCGTCACGGTCACACACGTATCTGCGGCAGACGCACCACCGCCCGAAACAAAAACCTCGGTATCGGAAAATTGAATTTGCGCCGCATCGGTTACGTCAATTTCCTGTCTGTTGTCTGTATCTGTCATAGTCGGTATCTGCATACTGTACAGCGCGGAAATATCCGTTACATCCGTATTGTTCTCACTTTTAAACGGATTCTCACAGCCGAACAGCAAAAGGGAGAAGCATACAAGAAGTAATATCGGCGCGTAATGCCGTTTTCGAATCTGCATACCTTCCCCCCTTAAAGTGCTTCTGCAGAAGACAGCGGGCGGGAAAGCTGTATGTTCAGATTGCCGTTCCGACAGCGCAGTGCGTCCATAAACACTTTTTCGTTTACATCCTTTTTCAGGCGTACCGTATAGCGCAGTTCATACAAACTGCCCATATTGGTGGTCTTTACCGATTCCAACTCCGCGTTTCGCGTATATTCCGAGAATAAATCGTCAAACACCTCGGTATAATCCAGTGTTTCGGGAATCACGATTTTCAAGGCACGTTCCCGACAGCTGCGCTCCCCGAACGGCGTTTTATTTAAAACCAACAGCAACAGGCACACCACCGCCGTCAGCAATGCGGCGAACGCAAGCTGTCCCATACCTGCCGCAATACCGATTGCCATTACGCCGAATACGGCGGCAATTTCCTGCGCTGTGCCGGGTGCGGAGCGGAAGCGCACCAAGCTGAATGTACCGAGCACCGCAACACCCGCGCCGAGACTGCCGTTGACCATCATAATGACGCTCTGCACCAAAACGGGCAAAAAGACAAGCGTCACCACAAAATTTTTAGTGTACCGCTTCGCACTGAATCGGTAGCAAACCGCCGTCAGCAGTCCGCACAGCACGGAAACACCCATACACAACAGCATCACCGCAGGGGAAAGTGTCTCTGCCGAAGCATTGAAAACAGAAGAAAACATAATTAAGCGCCTCTTTTCGATTGAATTTGTTTTTTGTAAATATTGCCGTATTTGGAAAAGGAGGTCGGATAAATCTGCGCTGTGCTTAAAATTTCACACAGCCATAAAGGCATTGCGCCGTCCGTCTTAATTTCCATAATATACTGCCCCTGCGGCAAAAGCAGTTCACCGTCCGCCCCCGCTGAAAGGTCAAGCGGCGTGCGGCGGTAGCGGATGTTTTTGTCAAAGGTGATGCGCAAACCAGGCTCTGCTATTCCCCGAAACGCAACACGGTCATACGCCAAAAACAGCTTTGGCACAGGCGCGTAAAACCGCATAAACCAATCTATTTCTGAAAAAATCTGCGACTGCGCCCACGGATGTTCTCCTGTCTCCAAATAGGTTTGCAATTGCGCACTGGTCATGGACACACGCCGTTTATACACCGATCCTTTACACTTCCGCTTGATTTCCAAAAACACGCGGTCATTGGCATTCGGTACGCCGTAACTGCGGACACGCAGTTTTTCTTTAAATACGGGTTTTTCAACAGAACGGCGAATCAAATCGTCGTTTGCCGTATCCAAATACACATTGCAAATGGTGTATTCTCCGTATTCGTCAGGCTGTATATGCGCGCCCATCGCCGAGCATATGGCTTCGTATTGCGATGCCGACAGCAAATATTTCTTTTCCAGCCGTTTGAACACGGTTCGAACAGACTTTCCCATACACACGCTCCTTTCTTTTTTGTCTATTGTAACGGACGGTTTTTTCGGTTTTATGTGGAGAATGTGTTATGTATTTGACAGCTTTTTAAATATTTTTTGACTGCGTTCACAGTTTGTTTGTAATTATTTTGTAACTTTTGTAATGATTCTGTAACCTAATCCCGCTTTTTTCCGCTTGACGATTTGGAAAAAATCTTGTAGTATGAAAGCGGAGGGCGGAATCGGGAGAAAGGAAAATGCAATGCGTAAATGTACATTGCAAAAAAACAAGTATGAGAGAGCAAAAAGAGGACATCTACACAAGCTACAGCGGCAGTGCGCCGCAGCCTTTGCAGGACCCGCCCGAACACAAATGGGACAGCCGCACGTCAGACGCGCCTGTATTTACACAAGCGCCGTCTTTCGGGCAAACGCAATCGCAATATCCGCCGCAACAGCCAATGTACCCGCCGAACGGCTATGCAAACACACAGTATCCGCCGCAGGGAAATTACACACAGCCGCAGTATCCGCCGCAAGCCCCGCCGATGTACGGTCAGCCGCAATATCCTGTACAACCGTATGCACCCGGTCAGCCACCGAAGAAAAAAAGCGTCGGCAAAACCGTTGCGATTGTCATTGCCGGCGTTGTCGCGGTGAATTTGTTGATTGGCATCGTATTTCTTGCGATTTTTTTCGGGCAGTCCCCCGACAAAAAGATTGAAGCTTACGAGCAAAGCGGCAATCTCGCCGATTTAATTGACGCCTGCGATATTTACGACAACACCATTGTGTCGCTTGACGACACGCAGACCGCCGAAAAATATTTTGCCATTGCCCTTTCGGATACCAAAGCGTTTTACCGCGCCTTTGACAGTGCGGAATGTGTAGACTACTATGACAGCAGCCGCGCGGCATACAATCAGCTGATGGCGGATTGGCTGTATCTGTTACTGCAAAACGGGCAGTACGACAAATATGTATCCGTGTTCACGCAGAAAATGGCCGAATATTCGCCGTCGGGCGAATATTATATGGATTCCTATGCGTTTGCAAACTTTGTGGAAACCGATTATTTTGAATTGACCGATGCACAAAAGCAGGTCACCCTGCGTGCGTTTGACGCATTGATTGAAATTGCCGAGGATGACGAAGAACGCCGCATGAATTTAAAGGAATATTATGATTTCTGCGAATCGCTCGGGATGTATGACCGCGCCGATGAAATTGAGCGTGAATTGCAAAACAATGCAATCAAGCCCGTACCGACTGCGGCATAAAACAAACAGAAAATCCCCGCTGTGTTTAAATTCAACACAGTGGGGATTTTTTATATCCTATCTTTTTTATTCCGCGTGCAGTTTTTCGGTTACAAAATCCTGCGTATCCACATCCGAAAGGGAAACCCACTCGGACTTTTGCGTCATGATATTTACAGCGTGCTTTAGAGAATGTGCTTCAACTTCCAAATGCTCGCCGCCGAATTCTCCGTCTAAGGTGAACGGCGTCGGTTCATCAAACATAAATTTGATATGCTTGCAATGACGAATGATTACATTCGGATTGTCCGCCACGGTTTTATGAACCATATCATTGGCAAGACGTAAAAGCTCCGCGGGATTTTTAAACATTTCCACAAGCACCAATTCGTGCAGACCGTCGTCAAACTCCACACCCATGTTATGCAGTACGGGCATACCGCCGACGGAATAGGAATTGGACGCCGCGCCGTAAAAATAATCGCCTTCAAAAAATTCGCCGTCCGCTTCCACACGTGCATGATACGGCTTCATGCGGAAGAAATCCTTTACCGCCTGCAAATAGTAAGCGTTTTTGCCGATGACATTTTTGATTTTTTGGTTTGCCGAGTATGAAATTGCCGTGAAGTTGCCGAAGCCCGCAACGTAAATGAAGTTTTCATCCCCGAATTTACCGATATCCACAGGTTTCGGCTCGCCGTTGACAATCGCCTCTACCGCTTCAAACACATCAGTCGGAATATTCATAGATTTTGCAAAATCATTTGTGGAACCCATCGGCAAATACCCGACGGGAATCTCCAGCCCCAACTCCATAATGCCGCAAACGGTTTCTTTGAGCGTACCGTCGCCGCCGCAGCAAACCACAATGTCAAATTCTTTACCGCGGTTTTTGACGATGTCATACGCATTTTTGTTGATTTGCGTACAGCAGGCAGTCACATTATAGCCCGCCTGGTCAAAGCGGTTTATCATCCGCATCATATATTGCTTGGCAAGTTTTTTGCCCGAAACGGGATTTACCACCAAAAGCATTTTTTTACTGTTTGCCTGTGCCATAACCCGTACCTCTCAACTCAAAATTCTATTTTTTCCGAGAGCAAACCTGCCAAAGCGTCTATCGGCACGCGCACCTGTTCCATTGTATCGCGGTCACGCACAGTTACACAGCCGTCCGTTTCGCTCTCAAAGTCATAGGTAATGCAGAACGGTGTGCCGATTTCGTCCTGACGGCGGTAACGTTTGCCGATGGAACCTGTTTCATCGAAATCCACCATGAATTTTTTGGAAAGTGATTCAAAAACAGGCATCGCTTTTTCCGAAAGCTTTTTGGAAAGGGGCAGAACAGCCGCTTTATAGGGCGCGACCACGGGGTTCAGATGCAAAACCACGCGCGTATCGTTCTTTTCGGCGTCAATGACTTCCTCATCATACGCCTCACAGAGCAGTGCCAGCACGGTTCTGTCCAACCCGTAGGTGGATTCAATGATAAACGGAATGAATTTCTCATTGGTCTCGGGATCGAGATAATCCATCTTCTGCCCGCTGTATTCCTGATGTCTCGTCAAGTCGAAGTTCGTGCGGTTGTGCGTACCGTTGATTTCGCCCCAGCCGAACGGGAACAGAAATTCAATATCGCACGCCGCTTTCGCATAGTGCGCCAGCTTTTCGTGGTCATGGAAGCGCAGATGCTCTGCGGGCAGACCCAAATCCTCAAAATACTGCTTGCCGTACGCCTTAAAATAGTCATACAAATCGGTATCCGTTCCCTCTTTGCAGAAAGTCTGGAATTCCATTTGCTCAAATTCAATGGTGCGGAATGTAAAGTTACCGGGCGTAATTTCATTGCGGAACGCCTTACCGATTTGCCCGATGGAGAACGGCAGCTTCGCGCGCATCGTGCGCTGTACATTCAGAAAATTGACATATTCGCCCTGCGCATTTTCGGGACGCAGATAAATCACGCTCTTACTGTTGTTTGTAACCCCGCGAAACGTTTGGAACATCAGATTAAATTCGCGGATGTCGGTAAAGTTGTGCTTGCCGCAGTTCGGGCAGGGAATGCTGTGGTCCTTGATATATTGGAACATTTCCTCTTTGGTCATGCCGTCGGCATGCGCTTCGGGGTCAAAATCGTCAATCAGATTGTCAGCGCGGTGGCGCATTTTGCACTCCTTGCAGTCCAAAAGCGGGTCTGAGAACGAAGCCACGTGACCGCTCGCTTCCCACACGCGCGGATGCATCAAAATGTCCGCATCGACTTCATAGCTGTTTTTGCGCTCCTGGATAAAGCGTTTTCTCCAGGTATCTTTCACATTGTTCTTCAGGCGCGCGCCCAAAGGACCGTAGTCCCAAGTATTTGCAAGCCCGCCGTAAATATCACTGCCGGGGAAAATAAAACCTCTGTTTTTGCAAAGCGCAACGATTTTTTCCATCGTTTTGTCTGTATTTTTCATAAGTTATGCCCTTTCTTTTCTCTTTTCCGCACACGGTTGAAAATGCCTGTTTTTATACAGTTATCAACTGTATTCTAAAGTAAAATTTTAGCTTATTCTAAAAGATATGTCAAGGAGATTTCTAACATTTTGACAAGTAAGGCACAGAAATACAACAAAATGCTTAGTTGTGTACATAAAAACCGCAATAACAAAATGTATGCGCAATATGTAAAAATACCGTACGCCGTTGTTTGAATACATGCTTATACGTCTGCATCCGACACGGATAAAGTCCCTTTGGCGGTTTTCTGTTATTTTATCTCTTATATTTTTAAAAATAAAAAAAATAACAGTTGACATTTTAAAAACATCGGTTTATAATCAATATGCTGTTTGGGCCCGTAGCTCAGCTGGGAGAGCGTACGGTTCGCATCCGTAAGGTCGAGAGTTCGATCCTCTTCGGGTCCACCATCAAGTGGATACAAAAAAGATGTATCCCGAAAAAACCTCGGTGTTACCGAGGTTTTTTGCTGTCTATCAGGCAATTTTTAACATACCAATTCCATAGATGTAAAAGAGTCATTTTCCCTTTGCGAATAGATTTGAACTCTCGTACAATTGAATATCAATAAAATCAGGCAGATAGAAATTGAAAAATCCATCTGCCTTTTTTCGTATATGTACATAGCCAATCGTTTGAAATATAACGGTTGGCTTTTTTCATTTTCAAAAGAACGAGTGAAGTAAGATAATAGCATATAATCAATTTTTGATATGGTTTATATGGATAATTAAATTATAGATAGTACACTTAAAAATGTGATATTAAAGAAAAACTTAAACTCATATTGTAAGTTAATGGAGTGGTATCGTGTCCTCCCATACTATGAGACTATATATTAGTCGAATGTAAATTACTTTTACAGAAACTAAAAACTATGATATTATATGTTTAAGAGGTGGACAAGATGAGCGAAGACATTAGAAAACAATTACATTCATTGCTTTCTGAACTTAAATTCATAAGCGAAAACGGAGAGTGGTATTTTTCACCGAGCTATGAGCGAATTTCTAGACTAATAAAAAATAATGTACCGGATAAATTATTTAGATATCGTTGCTTTGATAACGACAATTTAAATGTTAATGCATTAATAAATGATCAAATATGGTTATCGATACCCGAAAAAATGAATGATGTTTTTGATGGTACATTGTTGATAGACAAAGATATGATTTTAAAGGCGTATGATGAATATATGTTTTTTTCAAATGAAGAAATAAAAAAACATCCTACAAACGATATTAAAATGAATATTGGAAATTCAGAGAACCCCATATTAATATCTATAACAGATGTATTAGACAAATACAACATTGATGAAAAATTTCAAAAATATTTGGACGATTTTTATGTTAAGTTTAGAGAGATAATTCTTGTTGACGATTTATATAACATAATAACTACAGATTATTTAGATTTAATGCGTGATAAACGCAGGATGGCTTGTTTTTCTGAAACAATTAAATCAAACAGAATGTGGGGGTATTATTCGGATTATCACACTGGATTTGCTCTTGCATATGATTTTAGAAAGCAAGACATATTATGTCCTGAAAAACATAATATCTGTTACAATTCTTGGTTAAGGTATCCACTTTTTCCTGTTATCTATGAACAATCTTCATTTGGTAATCATTTTTTAATATCTCATATTTTTAGAACATTTAATGAGTGTGCTTTAAAAAGAAGGACTAACTCGGATCATTATTATGATTGGTTATATAGCATAAGTCCGTTCCTGTACAAGAATAAAGATTGGGAGCATGAAAAGGAATGGAGATTGTTGTCAAAAATCGAAAATGAGCAATTCGGAAAGCCAATATCACCATTTGATTATATACATTATAGACCATGTGCTATCTATTGTGGATATAGAATCAGCAATGAAAATAGAGAAAACTTAATAAAAATTGCTAAAGATAAATCGATAGAGATATATGATATGGAAATTGATCCTCACAATAATGAATTGTATCTTCAAAAAATAAAAATATAATAATTACCTATAATTTATTCGAATTTTATTATCTATATCAAGCGAATAAGATAAGAATTTTATATCTTGATTTTTTGTTTTAACAAAATTATAAGTTCAGTTACTTTAAAGTTTCAAATTTATAGATGTAAAATCGCTATTTCCCTTTTGCAGATAGATTTGGACTCTCGCATAATTAAATATTCATAGAATCGGGCAGATAAAAAGTAAAACATCCGTCTGCCTTTTTCATATATACATATAACGATGTGCTGTCATTTACCGAAACGGCTGACGGCAGGTCGGTTGTTGTAAGGCGGGAGAAAATCTGTGATAATTGTAAAGGAGCGCAGCCTGTTGTCAGAAATGACGAGGTTACGCTCTTTGATTTTTTGAACAATCTCTCTCCCGAGCAGCAAAGAGCCGCATTGGTGCATTTGTCTGTGAAATGGGCAGAGAAGCAGAACATTAAATTGGGCGGTGATTTGAATGGCTAAAAAATTAACCGTTGTCATGGTCGAACCGCATAAAACGCCGTATGTAACCGAAATAGCCGATGCACTTTCCGCTTTACAAAAGGCTGTCGGCGGATATATTGAAGTTGTGGGAAACGGTGACGGTACGTTTATTATCTGTAATGAAGAAGGCAAATTGCAGGGATTAGAGGGCAACCGCAGAATCCATGACGGTATGAGTGTTATTGCAGGCACATTTTTTGTTGTCGGCGAAGACGGCGAAAACTTTAGATCATTAACTGAAAGTGAGGTGACGAGATATATGGACAGATTCCAAAATCCCGAAGACATCGATCAGGATGAGGTGGAAGCCGATATGGGCATCACCTTTTATTCAATGTAATTAAAGATAAGGAGAAAAATATTATGGCAAAGAAAAAAGAACAAAAGCATTCCGTTCCTAAAATCACGGCAAAGATTGACCGTATGACGAATCCTGAAGCTAAAATCAAAGCATATGCCAGCGTAAATATCGGCGGTGCATTTATCGTAAAGGATATTGCGGTTATGGACAGCAAAAACGGCTTGTTCGCTCGAATGCCGTACCGTTCATATAAAGACGGGAAAGGTGAAATGCAATACAGTGATACTGTGTTCGCACTGACTGCAGACGCCCGTACCGCTTTAAACAACGCTGTTGTGTCCGCCTATGAAGAACAGCTGGATATGCAGGAAGATGCAGATGAAGCTGAAGACGAAGATGAATCGGAAGATTTTGCTGATGTGTGATAAAGAAGTAGTAGAAGTGTAAAAAATTTTGCCGTTCCTATCCGGCGTTTGCGCATTGCGCCGGATAGGTCGGGCGGTCATTCGGGCAGGTCTACCTTGCCAACGAAAGAGTAATAAATATCAATGTCCTGTCTGCGTGTGCCGTTCTCGTCATAGCTGCACTCATGCACAACGATTTTCTCCACAAACTCACGCAAAAGGGTAGGGGTAAGTTCTTCAAAGCTGGTGTACTTGCGGACAACATTCATAAACTTTTCTGCGTTTACCGTGGCTTCCTGCGCTTTGGAAAGCTCTGCCCGGATAGCGGCGGCTCTCTCTTTCAGTTCTTTCTGCTCGGCTTCATAGTCTGCCGACAGCTCCGTGAAACGCTCGTCTGAAATGCGCCCGGTCACGCTGTCCTCATACAGCCGCTTGAAGATAGCGGATAACTCGCTGATACGCTTCTCGGCGGCTTCCAGCTCCTTTTTCCTTGCGGCGTTCCTGCGCTTGCCCCCGTCCTCGTTCTGCTCGATCAGCAGCTTCATAAACCGGGCTTCGTGCTTCGCTGCATAGCTGGTGACTTTCCGCAGATTGTCGGTCACTCCGGCGGTCAACAGGTCGGTGCGGATAAAGTGCGCCGTACAGTCACGGGTACGCTTCTTGTAGCTCCCGCAGATATAACAATCCTGCTTGCGGGTGGCGTTCTGGTAACGCTGCTGGTAAAGGACGCTGCCGCAGTCGGCACAAAAGAGTATGCCGGAGAATAAGCCCACTTCATCATAGCGGTTCGGGCGTTTGCGCTGCTTGCGTAACTCCTGCACACGCTCCCACATCTGGGTGTCAATGATAGGCTCATGGTGGTTCTCGAAAATCGCCTGTTTCTCAATGGGGTTCTCTACGCTGTGCTTGGTCTTGTAGGACGGCTTCTCCGTCTTGAAGTTTACCAGACAGCCCGTGTACTCCCTGTTTTCAAGGATATGTACCACGGTATTGGTCGCCCACTTGCACTCATAGCCGGGGTGGTAGCGGCGGGTGCTTCCCGTCCGACGGTATTCCAGCGTTCCCGGCGTGGGGATCTCCTGCTCTGTGAGCATACGGGCTATCTTGGTCGGCCCGTTCCCGGCAAGGCACAAGCTGTAAATCTGCCGCACAACAGGGGCGGCTTCCCCGTCAATGATAAAATTTTCGTCCTCGTCCATAAAGTAGCCGTATACGGGTTTGCTCGTGACGGGCTTCCCGCTCATACCCTTAGACCGTTTTACTGCTTTGATTTTCTTGCTCGTATCTCTCACCAGCCATTCGTTAAAAATGTTCCGCAGAGGGGCAAAATCATTGTCGCCCTGTGCGCTGTCCACTCCGTCATTGATAGCGATAAAGCGGACGCCTTTCTGTGGGAAAATCATTTCCGTATACATTCCCACTTGCAGATAGTTTCGCCCTAACCGTGACATATCCTTGACGATAACGGTGCCGACTTTTCCGGCTTCAATGTCCGCAAGCATGGCTTGAAAACCGGGTCTTTGGAAGTTCGCCCCAGAATAACCGTCATCTGTGTACCATTGCAGATTGGAAAAGCCGTTCTGCTTCGCATAGGTTTCAAGAATACGCTTCTGGTTTGAAATAGAATTGCTCTCACCTTGCAGCTCGTCCTCGTGGGATAATCTCGGATAAAGGGCGGTAATAAGGTTTCGGGTGGTCTGTCTTAACATAGTGTCCTCCATTTCCGACAGCCAGCCCCACTATTCCGTATGACTATCATACCACACGCCGGGGCTGGCTGTACAGTCCTTTCTGCTTCTTTACGTCCCGTCAAATTGCCGATTTTTGTGTAGCAGCTTCCGCTTCCAGCACTTTCAGCATTTTATCGGCGGCGGTGGCGGTGGTGTCCTGCTTGAAATAGCCGGAAACGACAAGGACAGAATTACCTATGCGGATTTCCGTCACGCAATCCGGGCGGCGGGTGCTGCGGTCATTCTTTGGGGTGTTGGTCATAGGCGGCTCTCCTTTCTGTTCATCAGCTTTTTCAGTTGTCCCATTTTCTCCTGCGCCGTGGCTTTTCGGAAGTTGCTCCCGGTAAAGCGGACAGGAGAACACATTTCAATCAGACGGTCATAAATGCGGGCGTGGGCGGTGTCCTCCGGGTGCTGCAAGTCCTCCAGCGTGAGATTAGTCGTGACGATCAGCGGCCTGCCGCTGCGGTAACGGCTGTCAATCACGTTGTAGACCTGCTCTAAGCCGTATTCCGTTCCCCGTTCCATTCCAAAATCGTCAAGGATAAGCAGCGGGAAGCTGCAAAGTCGGGAGATATATTCATTCCTGCCCTCAAAGCTGGCGGCAAGGTCACCCAATATCAATGCAAAGTTTGTCATGCACACGGGGATTTCACGCTCCATAAGGGCATTTGCGATACAGCCCGCAAAATAGCTCTTGCCTGTGCCAACGCCGCCCCATAGCAGATAGCCAATGTTGCGCTCTTTCATGGTTTCCCAGTTCTCCACATAGAAATGGGCGTGTTCCATTTGCGGGCACTTGCCGTTGTCGTTCTCAAACGTCCAGCCCTGCATAGCCGGGTCTGTAAAGCCCCGCCGCTTCAACCGCTCGACAGTTTCAAGGTGACTGCGCTGTTTCTCTGCGGCTTCCCGTTCCTCACGCTCTGCCCGCTGGCAGTCACATTCTGCCGGGTGGCGGTCACGCCCCAGCCATGCGGCGGTTTCTTTGGGGAAATAGCCCTCTTTGGGCTTGTGGCACTTCCCGCAGTATAAAAGCCCGTCCTCGCCGGTGTAGTCCTCCGGCTCCGGCGTGGTGTCGGTCATATTCAAAATCATTTCATCAAATCCATTCGTCATAAGCTCTCGCCCTCCTTACAGGTATAATCGGGTATGCCCTTTTTCGGGGCTTTCTTGGCTGCGTCCTCCTGCGCCCACTTGAAAATCGTGGCTGCATGGCTCTTGTATTTCCTCCCGCTGGAAGCGATATGGCAGGATAGGCGGTCAATGTAATACTCCCACTTGCCGGGAAGCTCTGTTTTCAGCCCGTCAAGCTCCGTATCGGAAAGAATGACATTGTGGTATCTGCCATAGGCGGCGGGGGCGGGGTGTCCCGTTTCTAACTCTCTCTCTTTTTCTATTTCTATATCTATCTCTTTCTCTATCTCTATCTCTGGTGGACAAATGTCCGCTCGATATGGTGGACATTTGTCCGCCCCTGTCTGCGGCAGGGCTTTTTGTTCCTGCAAAGCCAGCCGCGCCCTGCGCTTGCGCTCCCCCTCGGTAGAGGACTGGCCGATTAAAAGCTCAATGTTGCTCATGTAGAGTGCGCCGCTTGGCAAAGGCTCCACAAGCCCCAGCTTCATAAAGATTTTCAAAGCTCTCTCTACGGTACCTACCTGCTGGCGGGTAATGGTCGCAATCATCTGGGCGGTGTAGGGGATATTCTCGTCAAGCTGCAATTTCCCGCCGTTTTTCAGCGATTTCAAGTACAGCTTCAAGAGAATGTTGGAATAGATAACGCCGTCCTGCATACTTTCCAGCAGAACGATTGCATCATCGTCAAAATAGCTCTCTTTCAGCTTGAGGTAGTAATATTTGCGGTTATCTGCCATAGGCTGCGTCCTCCTTTTTCCAGCGTTTGGAATAATAGCGAGGGCATAGTATGATAACCGCCCGGAAGCTCTGTTTGCAGTCACGGGTGCAGCCCCGGCATAGGTCGTTGTAAGTGATACGGTTGCGGTGGTTGAGGAAGAAAGACCATTCCAGCCGCCGCTTCTTGCTCATTCTCGGCAATGGTAAGCTCCTTTCTGCCGTTCCTATCGGTGTAGCGGGATAGGGGGCATTTTCTGTATGTTCTCGGTATCATTTTCGGGCTTTTTCTGCCCTGTAAGCCCCGTTTGGAAGTCGGGGAGTATTGCGGTAAGGGTTCATATCATACCTGTATTTTTGTAGGGTTTCGGTATCATTTCGGGGCGGTCTTTAACGCTCCTGTTCACGCTTTTTCTGCTGGCTCGGTGCGCCCCTTAAAATCTGGTCGATATTGCGTCTGACTGTCTGAAGCTCCTGCGCCCGCTGGCGTTTCTCCCGGTAGTCGTTATATCCGGCGTTCTTCTGGACGGTAAGCTGCTCAATCTCCCTTTGCAGGGCTTTGCTGGCTGGCAGCTTGGTTATTCCATGCTCCCGGAAATAACGGGCGGCTGTGTCCGCTATGATAAAATCGCTTTCGTGCTGTTCCCGGTAGGCTCTCCGGGCTTTCTCCGATTTCTGCGCTTTCAGACCGTCACGGGCGGGCTTCGTGCCGATATAGCCCAAAAGGTTGCGCTGCAATTCCTTTTTCTCCCGGATAGCGGCTTCCAGCCCTTTCAGTCCGGCAAGGCTCTCCTGCGTGGCGGTGTTGGCTGCGGAAATGGCAGCGTCCAGCTCGTCCGGGGAAGAAAAGCCATACTGCTGGTAGAGCATGAGGGTAGCCGACATCTGTTTGAGGTTGTGCATGGTCGCCCACTTCTCATAGCCCCGTCCTTTCCCCTCGGCTCGCTTGGCGGCTATGTCTACCATGCGCTGTACAGCGTCATTGTTCGGGGCGTTTTTCGCTTCTTTTTTCGTCCGTAAGCGGTCTTTGATACTGCCGGGGTATTCCGCTATGGCTGCGGGTTTTTCGGCGGCTCTGGCGGCGTTCTGCTCCAAAACGGAGAGGACAGCAGCCCGGTCAAAATCGTCCCCCAGCTTCCGGGCGGTAATTGGCTTCGTCCTGTCCGGCGTGAGGTAACTTAGCCGCCCCCGGCTCTCCTTGACGGTCACACCATGCCGGAGAAGCAGGGCGGCAAACTCATCAAAGCCGGAAGCAGCGGCAAGGGCTTCCCGGATAGTCCGGCGCAGCTTCGCCTTATCCGTTTCAAACTTGGTCTGCCGGGGCGCGATACCGTCCGCAGCAATAGGGGCGTTGGCTCTGTCAAGGGCAGCCTGTCCTTTCTTCTGCGCCCAATACTCACGCTCGGTAATGCGTTCTTTGCTGCCGTTCAAAAGGTCTATCTGGTAAAGCCCCTCGCTGTGGCACATCTCCATGACTTCGGCTTTCAGATAGTTCATAGCTGCGTCCGTACAGCGGTGCTTGCAGCCTGCTTTCCTGTCCGCTGGCCTGTCCATGTGGGGCAGCATGGGAACCTCCGCAATCCGCAGACTGTTAATGACGATATGCACATGGATATTTTCGGTGTGGCTGTGTCCGTCCGGGTGGGTGCAGACAAGGGCCTGGTGTCCGGGGAAATGCTCGGCGCAGAACTTCTCGCCCAGCTCCTGCGCCCGATCAACGGTCAAGCCGTTGTCCGGGCCGTCCCGTGGGTCAAAGCTGATGATGTAGTGGTGGCTCTTTACGTCCTCCCGTTTCTGGTTCTTGCCGTAGCGGAGATTGGAGCGCATACAGGCAACGGCAAAATCCTCCCCGCCACAATTCAGAGAGGATATGCGGTAGTCTACCCTCGGTATGAGCCGCCCGTCTGCGTCAAGGGTGGGCTTCATGGTAAACTCGTCATGCTCGAATGTGAGGTATTTTTCAGCGTCCCCGTAGTTGGCATTTTTAGAGCTGATATGTTTGAGTATCGCCAACGGCTTCACCTACTTTCTGCAAGACTTCAAACTTCAAGGCGGCAAGGTCGGCGGCGGCTCCCCGCACTTCCTTTTCCAGCCCCCGGTAGGGGCTTCCGTATTCGTTCAGGCTCCGGGCAATCTGGTTTAAGTTGCCGCCGATTTTCCCGTACTCTGCCGTGAGCTTGGAGAGGGCGGCAAGCAGCCCGTCATTGACCGGGGAAACGGTGACAATGGGGCGTATGGTCGCTTTCCGTATGGCTTGCCGGATAAACTCGGACTGGCTGATTTCATAAGCCGCCAGCCGCCCGGTGAAGTCGGCGTATTCTTCATCGGTCATGCGGGTCTTTACCACATGACGGCGGTGGGGCGTATTGTATTTCTTTCGCATGGTCTGTGACCTCCTTTCTCGCCCGACAGGGCGCATAGCAGGGTTTGGGGAAGGCACTCCCCAACAAGATTCCCGCAGGGGCAAAAATAAGCGGAGAGCGAATTTTGGCACCTCGGTAGAATCTTGCTCTGAAAAACTCCGGCGTTCCCCGGCTCCCGTCCTTTCCGCTAACAAAACGTTTCAAAAGGGCTTTGCTACCCGCTATTCCGGCTTATCTTGAAAATTTTCCTTTCACTACCTACAACACCACGCAAAGCAAAATGGACGGAGATTTTTAGAATTTCCCCTCTATTCCCTACAACACCACGCAAGCCGGAATAGGCGGACAATGGCAGTATTTTTTTCTTTGATACCCTCTACGGATAAGTAAGGGATTTTGCCAACTGCGGCGGCTATTTTCCCTTTTGTTTTTTCATACTGGGGATTTTCAAAAATGCCAAACAGGAACGAAAAAAAGCAGCAAATCTGTTGAATAGATTTACTGCTTTCTGGTTGCCGGCGAAGCGGCGGTTATTCAGTTGTAGGCGGTAGGGCTATCTCCCAAAGCGGAACTTGAAAATAGCTGTGAGAAGCGTCTGGGTGATGTAGTCCTCTGTATCTTGGTCTACCCGTCCATTCACACGGGCGGCACATTGTATGCGGCGGCGGTAATACTGCAATACAGTTCCCACCGCTTCCGGCTCCCCGCTGGCGGCTTGGACGATTGTTTCATAGGGGAGAAGCCTATTATTTCTCATATGCCATTCCCTCCATTTCCGCTTGGAGCTGCCGTAGGGCTTTTCGGATATGGTAGCCCGCTGTGCTGCGGCTGCGCCCGTACTGTCTGCCAATTTCGTGCTGTGGAATACGCTTGAAAAAGGACAGGTAAATCATTTCCCGCTCCCGTTCGTCCAGCCGTGACAGGGCTTCCGCAAGTAAACCGCTGCTGAAAATGACCGTATCGCCGCAAAGGGTAAGTATGTATTCCTCGTCCGGCTCCGGGGCTTGGAAATATTCATCTGTCGTGCCTAAAGGGTAGTGCTTTTCGTCTGTGAGGTATTCAAGGGATATTTCTCTTTTGTGCTTCCTGCTCCGTGTCCTCGCTGCGTTGATCGTTGCATTTCGGATAACGACTTTGCAAAAGGCATGGAAAGTGTACTCGATATGTTCCCGATATTCTTCTGTACAGGTCATGGAAAATCCCCCTTTCCTCCCAAAAGGGCTGTGGCTGGTTAGTAGTTGCTTTTTATGATAGTAAGGGGCGGCAGCACTTTAGGCTGTCGCTCCTTGACTGCCTAACTGCAAAACCGGGCGGGGCTGTCAACGGCGGGCGAAGCCCGTTCATCTTGACCGTTGACTGGCTCGGCCGGGTTTGCTATTTATCCGGCAAACTTGAATTTATTTTAAGCTATCACGTTTTACCTTTTTAAGCCTTACTATCATTACCATAGGAATTTCTTTATTGTTTTTGAAACATTCTTCATAAAATCCATCAATGACAAATCCAGCTCTGAAACAAAGGTTAAAAATATCTTGTATGGAACGATGATAATAAATCTGCTCCTCCGGCTGCCCTTCGATCGCTATATCATAGTAACTGTGCGGTGTCATATATTTTTCAGTCAATGTGATAAAACAAGGGTGCTGCGTTGCAAAGACAAAAATCCCGTTTTCCTCCAATAGTTCATAAACAGCCATAAAAAGCGGTTCAATATCCGTAATATCCATAATTGCCATATTAGAAACTGCTTTCGTAAAGGCTCGATTTCTTTTTAATCCTAATAAGCTTTCTCTATTGGTCGCATCCGCTACGCAAAACTCAATTTGTTTTGCATATTGTGATCGCCGTCTTTTAGCCAATTCTATCATTTTTTTGCTGTAATCAAAAGCGACGACCGAAGCGCCTCTCTGTGCAAGATACGAAGAATAATTTCCATTGCCGCACGCAATATCCAAAATGTAATCCGAAGGATCAGGAGAGAGAAGTTCCGTTACTTTGGGACGTACTACCTCTCTGTGAAATTCATTGGATTCGTCACCCATTGCATCATCCCAAAATTGTGCGTTTTTCTCCCAGATCTTTTTGCTTTCCTCTGTTCCCATGTTCTCTCCCACTCCCAAAATTTGCCTTTTTGCTTCCATTAAATCTTCCTTACTATATTCCATTGTTACCCTCCATAACTTCTGATTGTTGCCGTCTTGACTATTATGTATCTTTTCTTTCCAAAATGGTATAGGCTTTTATTTTTATAATGCTGCAAAACTTTTCTTCTGTAAGGTATTCAAAGGATATTTCCCTTTGCCGCCGCTATTGGAAAGCCAAAAGCAGCGGCTTTTTTACGCGATATGACCGAAAAGACTAGAAAGCAGGATATGTCATCATTTGTCATTTCTTCTCAATGTAATAACTGCATGGCATATCAAGCCAAATACAAGAGAAAAACAGCCACCGCCAAATAGTGATGCTCCCCACCCTGCACCCGACATTGTCATAAAACCGCCAACAAAGAAAATACCAATGCCAAGAAATATCCCGACACCATAAAAAAGTCCAATTGCCATATCATACTTATTAAATTGTCGTTTCTCTTTTTTTCACATGTTTCCATTTTTGTTATTACCTCCTTCGCAAAATCGTCCATGTGGACTCCAAAAAGAAAACAAATTTTTTTCAACGTATTTAAATCGGGTTCATTAACATCTCTCTCCCAATTCGATAGCGCCTGCCGGGTAACATTCAATTTCCCAGCCAGTTCTTCCTGTGTCATTCCCGATTGTGTTCGCAGATGACGTATTTGCTTTCCTGTTGTAATATCCGTCTGTTTCTGGTTCAAAATGGTTCCTCCTCTCTGATGCTGATTTTATCAATGATATTTCGCAATAGCCAGCAATGAACGTTTGCATTGCGCAAGATGTTACATTATCTTCTGAAACATATGCCGGATCTTGTCTAAACGGCTGTTCGGGCGGCGTGGCTGAAACACAGGCTCGCCGGAAGTTTCCTGATACCCTTTTAATTCTGTAATGCAGACACTTCTTCCATTTGTATAAAAATTCAAATCATTTCTATATTCACCAATACAACGGGCAGGGATTTCCCCCTTAAAAATAACTTCATCTTTTTCAAGTCTGGTTGATTCAATGATTGCGCAATACTTTGGTGCGTCATTATAAGCCCGTGAAAGATATTCCTGCGGTGCAAAAAGGGTAAAGGAAAGGTATGGTTCCAACAGTTGTGTTCCTGCTTTTTTCAATGCCTGCTCCAACACGACAGGCGCAAGAAAACGAAAATCAGCGGGGGTGCTGACCGGGCTGTAATAAACTCCATAATCAAAACAAATTTGGCAGTCTGTCACTCCCCAGCCATATAAGCCCTGCTCCATTCCATAACGCACACCCTCCATGACGGCATTTTGAAAACTTTGGTTTAAATAGCCGAGAGATACCTCGCTTTTATATTGTGTTCCGCTTCCAACAGGAAGCGGTGTTACAGTCAAACCAATAGATGCCCAAAACGGATTCGGCGGCACTTCAATATGAATCGTGTAGCTCGCTTTTTTTTGCGGTCTTTCCAGATAAATAACCGAAGGCTCTTTCATAGCCACGCCCACATGATATTTTTCTTCTAATAGCGAACAAATAACTTCTAACTGTACTTTTCCCAAAAAAGATAATATAATCTCATGTGTAACAGTATCAATGTCAAAATGCAAAAGAGGGTCTGTATCAGCAATCTCTGTGAGGGCATTTAACAGGGCTTCCCTTTGCTCCGGCTTTTGCGGCTCTACCGTTGTCCGAAGTAATGGCATGGGATTATCAATCCGTGTTTTGTGAGGCAGGAGTTTTTCATTTCCCAGAATGTCGTTCAGTTTCAAAGTATCATCAGCTAAAATAACAATTTCTCCCGGACAGGCATGGTCAACCGGGACGATTTCACCATTTGACGGAATACACATTTCTGTAATCTTTATTTTTTCCTTTTTTGACAGCAGCAGGGTATCCCGTAAATGGAGCGTCCCATGATACAGGCGTAAATAAGAAAGCCGTTTTTTCCGCTCTGTATACTCAACCTTAAAAACATATCCACATAATTCAGACTGAATATCGTCTGTTTCTGTAATGAAAGTTTCTGTAATCGCTTCAATCAGTTTTTCTGTTCCTAAATTGTCTTTTGCACTCCCATGATAAACAGGAAACAAAGAGCAGCATCTGGTTCTTTTGCACTTTTCATATTGTAATTCCTGTATATCCAAAGAATCCTCTGCAACATATCGTTCTAATAGTTCATCGCTTCCGGAAATAATCATATCCCATTTGTCCAAATCAGAAATATCGGTCATGGTTATCTTTGGCGACAGGGAAACCTCCTGCATGACAATCATATCACTGGTAAGTTTATCTTTAATGCTTTGGTAAACACGCCGCAGGTCGATCCCATTTTGGTCTATCTTATTTATAAAGATAATTGTCGGAATGTCCATTTTCTGAAGCGCATGGAATAATATACGGGTTTGTGCCTGTACGCCGTCTTTTGCCGAAATGACTAAAACAGCTCCGTCAAGGACAGATAAAGAGCGGTATGCTTCGGTTAAAAAATCCATATGACCGGGAGTGTCCACGATATTGATTTTATAATCATTCCAGCAAAAAGAAGTAACCGCTGTCTGAATGGTAATTCCGCGCTGCCGTTCCAAAATCATAGTGTCTGTTCTTGTAGTTCCTTTATCCACGTTTCCTTGTTCCGCAATCGCTCCACTGGTGTACAGCAGGCTTTCCGTCAATGTTGTTTTTCCTGCGTCTACATGGGCGAGAATTCCAATATTGATTATTTTCATGTGATTGTCCTCCTTTTACAGCCCCAAAAGGGCATAAAAATCCCCAGCAGTAAAATACTTTTACCACTGGGGATTATAATTTGCGGACATACACATATACAGCATACACCTGTTTGTGATTGCTGTTTTTCGGATATGTCAAAATTGATAAGGCAAAAGTATTCTTAAATTGGGTACAAAAAACCAAGCCCCCACAAAAGGGACTATCATAATCCTTTGTTCCCACTATTTGATTATAGTTTTATTTAAGAATACCTTGCCGCATATTTTTTACTCCTTTTTTGGAATGATGCTATTATATCACATTAGTTTTAGGAAAGAAAGTACCTAAAAGAAATTTTTCTTCCCCTTATATGTAACAATCATACCGACTTTCTGGCGTTCAGAATGGTTTCTGCTGTCTGCTGTGGTGTTTGGTTGGAATTGTCCAGCCAAAAGCCGATCCGTGGTGTTGTCTGCATAAATGTATCGTATAAGGTTTCAACCGTAAAGCCGGAATAGCCTGTTTTCTCCCTGTATCGTTCCCTTCCTTTTATTGTTTCCACATCTGGACAAAGAACGACAACCTCAACAGGGTATTTATGCGGCACAAAAAATATGTACATGTAACTAATTCAACACATTTATAATTTGAATAGGGACATTATAGCATTTACTAAATACAAATTCAATGTATACGGAAATAAAGATATAAGGAGTGGGAAGGATTCCGCCGTAGTCGGCATTGTAGGAAAATCCAAAAGTTTAGATTTTCCCACAATGCTTATCTTTTGGTCTTTGGTTCGGAATAGTGTAGTGCTGGCGGTCTATCTCTTGTTTTCGGTTGCTTGCTTCCTTACCGTACATGAGCATTCGTGCAAGGGATGTAGCTCTTGTAAAAAATCTTGGTTTTCGCTGGACTTTTTCCGATTTTGTCGGTATCCTGTAAACAGAGGTGAATCACCGTGAAAATAAAGAACATTTTTATCATCGCACTTGTATTGATAATATGCCTTACAGGATGCGGAAAGCCAAAAGCGAGTTCGGCAGAAAGTGAGAATTTGTCTGCTGTCGGTCAATCAGCAACCGAATCTGATGGAAAAGTTACTGTCACAGAAACGGCAACAACGATTTCGGTGGAAACTAAAAATCAGATAGGCGGCGTATCTGAAACACGTATGCCAACAGAAAAAGCAGAGGATTTAACAAAACCGCATACGCAAACAAAAGGAAAAACAAATTCCGGTTCGCCTGTACCGCCAAAGGAGTCGGCAACGCAAAGGCCAAAGCCTGTTGAGCCGACAAAACCAACAACCGATCCGACTCAGACCACTCAGCCTGAAACACCGCCGAGTGTAACGAAAAAGCCGACAGAACCGCCCGTTCAGAAATTTGATATTGACTATTGGATTAACTACGCAAAACGCTACGCACAAAACGTAGGGCTATATCTTGACAGCACGGCAACAGACTGTTGGGATAATCCTATACCTGCCAACGCAAAATGCAAATATCTTGAACGGGATATTCAAAACAGACTGAACCGTTATGCAAGGGACACTGATATTACAAATGTGTGGATATGGGCTGAAAAGGTTTCGGATAACTCCTATGAAATCTATATCGGCTACGCGTAAAACAAAATAGCCAAATCTGAAGCGCATCGCAAAAAAGCGGTGCGCTTTTTTGCGTTCAGAAAGGATGAAAAGTAAATATGATAAGAAAAAATTTCAAAAAAGCAGTATCGTTGCTTTTAGCACTTGCAATGCTTTGTATAAATCTGTTTTCCACAGGCGCACTTACCGCATTCGCCGCGGTCGGTGAAAAATCCGATGTATGTATTGTGGAATTTCCGAGAAGCGGCGAAGCAAACCGTTCGGGATGGGGTCATGAAGATTTGCAATATATGAACGGCTGGCATACAGGCGGAGCAAGCAATAAGCTCCTGCTTCGGACAATGGGCTCCTATACAGGTCAAATTTGTTATTGTATTGAACCCGGAACAGGACAGCACACAGGCGATACCTTTACGCAAAAGGACGAAAGCTTTTGGAACAATTTTCCTCCCGAATACAACAAAACCATTGATTCGGATAGTATAAAGCTTTTTATCGGTAGAATTTTGCAGTACGGATATACGGGAAATGTTTCAACAGAGTGGAGAACACAAAATTCCGACGATGCAGACAAGCTTTCTTTTGCTGTAGCCACACAGCTTTTGATTTGGGAAACGATTGTCGGCGAAAGAGATTATGATTTTAACCATATAGATACAGGCAGCTGTAACAGAATTACACAGTCTATCCGAGAAAA
>ERZ808028.426-NODE-426-length-36706-cov-6.050397_pt1 | contig 36706 bp, 30 predicted proteins | sample MGYA00380184_ERZ808028 | MGnify/ENA primary metagenome ERZ808028 (study PRJEB31490, sample SAMN06133397) | mouse gut metagenome | isolation source: J8_1 | host: mice | place: China: Chengdu | collected 2015-05 ...
GTCATGAGCAGACTAGAGATTGACTCGCCCAAAAGAGCCAGGATAGTTATGGAAGAACTATACAAGGATTTGGAGCGAAGAATTGAGTCCAGCCCGCCGGGCCTGTGTCCCGTAGAGATGTCCCGTGCATTTCTGGAGTTATGCCATGCGCAGACTTGCGGCAAATGTGTTCCCTGCCGAATCGGTCTGGGACAGTTGAGCTATCTGATTAAGGATGTCCTTGACGGAAAGGCTACAATGGAAACGCTGGATATTATGGAGCAGACGGCGCTCTCAATCATGGAATCAGCCGATTGTGCCATTGGATATGAGGCTGCGAACATGGTATATAAGGGATTAATCGGATACCGCGATGACTATGAGGAGCACATTAGGAACGGACGGTGCACCTGTACTTATAGTCAGCCGGTGCCCTGTGTATCCTTGTGTCCAGCACATGTGGATATCCCTGGATATGTTGCGCTGGTGAGAGAGGGAAGATATGCGGATGCCATACGGCTGATTCGCAAAGACAATCCCTTCCCGACCACCTGCGGATTTATCTGTGAGCATCCATGCGAGGCGCGGTGCAGACGAAATATGGTGGATGACGCCATCAATATCCGCGGCCTTAAGCGTGTAGCGGCTGATTTTGCAGGAGAGGTGGACCCGCCGGCATGCGCGCCTTCTACCGGAAAGAAGATTGCAGTCCTTGGAGGCGGTCCTGGCGGCTTAAGCGCGGCATACTATCTCCAGTTAATGGGACATCAGGCCACTGTTTACGAGATGCTGCCGAAGCTTGGAGGAATGCTGCGCTATGGTATTCCTAACTATCGTCTTCCCAAGGAACGGTTAGAAGAAGATGTCAACAGCATTTTAAAGACAGGCGTTGAGGTGAAGCATGGACTGAAGATTGGGCAGGATATCACAATTCAGGATTTGCGTAAGCAGTACGACGCAGTTCTGATCACCATCGGAGCAAGTACGGATAAGAAGCTTGGACTTGAGGGGGAGGACGCAGACGGTGTATTATCCGCAGTTCAGTTCTTAAGAAATGTAGGAAGAAACGAGATTATGGATCTGTCCGGCAAGGAGGTTGCAGTCATTGGTGGCGGTAATGTCTCCATGGACGCTGTCCGTACGGCAAAACGTCTTGGGGCGAAAAAGGTAAGCATTGTTTACCGGAGAAGAGTTGCTGATATGACGGCGCTTCCTGGTGAGATTGAGGGTGCAGTTGCAGAAGGAATTGAGCTTCAGACATTGAAGGCGCCATCCTCCATTAAGGTCAATGATAAGAACCATATTGAGGGAATCTATGTGAAACCACAGATGGTAAGCTCAATTCGTGACGGAAGGGCAAGCATCAAGCCTACTGGCGAAGATGACGTTTACATACCATGTGATATTCTGATTGTGGCGATTGGACAGAATATTGAGACTCGCCATTTTGAAGAAGCAGGAATACCGGTAGAGAGGGGTAAGATTCTCACTAAGAGCACTGGAACATTTGAGAATATGCCGGGCGTATTTGCAGGAGGGGACTGTGCAAGCGGCCCAGCCTCTGTAATCAAGGCGATTGCGGCTGCGAAGGTTGTAGCGGCCAATATTGATGAGTATCTGGGATACCGCCATGAGATTTCCTGTGATGTGGAGATTCCAGAGGCACGTCTTTCAGACCGTACGCCTTGCGGAAGGGTGAACCTGACGGAACGGGAGGCATGTGAGAGAGTCTGTGATTTTGAAGGCGTGGAGAACTGCATGACCGAGAAGGAGGCGAAGCAGGAGGCGGGCAGATGCCTGCGCTGCGATCACTTCGGCTACGGCATATTTAAAGGAGGCAGAGAGAAATTATGGTAAATCTTATGATTGATGGGAAACAGATATCCGTAAAAGAAAATACTACCATTATGGAGGCTGCCGCTCAGAATGGGATTCCAATCCCAAAATTATGTTATCTGAAAGGGATTAATGAGATTGCTGCCTGCCGTGTATGCGTCGTAGAGTTAGAAGGTAAGGAGAAGCTGATTACCTCCTGTAATAACGTGGCGGAGGAGGGCATGGTGATTTACACCAACAGTCCGAAGGTACGCCGTCACAGAAGGACAAATGTGGAGTTGATTTTGGCACAGCATGATTGTCAGTGTGTAAGCTGTACAAGAAGCGGCAACTGCAGTTTGCAGTCTGTGGCCAATGATTTGAATATATTGGATATTCCTTATAAGAAGGTACTGGAAAAACGTCCGTGGGATTTGTCCTTCCCACTGATACGTGATTCCTCCAAGTGTATCAAATGTATGCGGTGCGTTCAGGTCTGCGAGAAGATTCAGGGACTTGGCGTGTGGGATGTGGAAGGTACGGGATCCCGTACGACTGTGAATGTAGCTGGACATAAGAGCATCCATGAGGCGGACTGCGCTCTGTGCGGTCAGTGCATCACCCATTGTCCGGTTGGCGCCCTTAGAGAGCGTGACGATACGGAGAAGGTATGGAGTGCGATTGCAGATAAGAATAAGACTGTGGTTGTCCAGGTGGCTCCGGCGGTACGTACTGCATGGGGCGAGGAACTGGGCATGAAGCCTGATGAGGCGACGGTAGGAAAGATATTGGATGCATGCAAGCGCATGGGGGCAGATTATGTGTTTGACACCACATTTTCCGCAGACCTTACCATTATGGAGGAGGGAACCGAATTCCTGAAGCGTTTTACAGAGGGAGAGTTAAAGGAGCGTCCCATGTTCACGTCATGCTGCCCTGGATGGATTCGTTTTATTAAGTCTCAGTACCCCCATCTGGTAAGGCAGTTGTCAACAGCGAAATCACCGCAGCAGATGTTTGGAGCTGCCATGAAGACCTATTTTGCCGATAAGATTGGAGTGTCACCTGAGCAGATTTATACGGTGTCTGTAATGCCTTGCGTTGCCAAGAAGGGCGAACGGGAGATGGAGTTGTTCCATGGTGAGTATGCTGGACATGATATTGACGCAGTCATCACCACGAGAGAGCTTGTCAAGATGATTCGCTCTGCACATATCAGTCCGGATACCCTAAAAGACCGTGAGAGTGACCGCCCAATGCAGCAGGGTTCTGGCGCAGGCGTAATCTTTGGAGTGACCGGCGGCGTTATGGAGGCGGCCCTTCGCTCTGCCTATTATCTGCTCAAGAAGGAGAATCCGCCGGCAGATGCGTTTAAGGCGGTCAGAAGCCCAGAATTTCAGGCGAATGACGGTGTTGCTGAAGCAGAATTTTCTATTGATGATGTGAAGGTCAGGACAGCGGTAGTCAGCGGTCTTGGAAATACACGTGCGCTGCTTGATAAGATTGAGCGTGGTGAGGTGCATTATGATTTTGTGGAAGTCATGGCATGTCCAGGAGGATGTGTGGGAGGCGGCGGCCAGCCGATTCACGACGGCAAGGAGCTTGCCTTTGATCGCGGACAGAACCTCTATTGTCTGGATGAGAAGGCGCAGCTTCGTTTCTCCCATGAGAATGAGGATATACTTGCCATGTATCAGGAGTATTTCGAGAAGCCTATGTCCCATAAGGCGCATATGCTGCTGCATACAGAGCATGTAAGTGCAGATTAAAGGAAAGTGTGCAGATGCTCATCAGACATAAGAGAAAGTAATCGAAAAAAGATACAGCGCCTTTAAAGGCGCTGTAGTTGTCTAAAAGAATATGTTTCCTCCGATATTGATGCCGGAAACGCCAGTCCAGGCTGAGCGGAACTGGTAACAGTTAATGACAGAGGCATGCCTTGAGCCACCAAGCGCGGCCTGTGCCACAGAATACGAAGTAGAGGAGGGGCCTCTTGCAAGAGCTTTCTCCAGACTTCCATTCCACGTAGGTGCGAACTGGCCGGATTGATAGATGACTCCCCGTAATGTATTGGGATAACTTGAGCTTGCAACACGGTTCATCACCACAGTAGCTACTGCAAGCATAGGGTCGTATCCGCTTGCTTCACATTCAAGAAGAGCGGCGAATAAAGCTACATCACTAACATTCGCCTCTACCGGAGGAGAAGTAGATGTACCGGAGGAATTATTGGTCTGTCCATTGCCGTTATTGTTAGGGCGTCCATTATTACCTGAAGGAACAAGGGAACCGGAAACAGCGTTATTCTGAGCAAGCTTAAGAGCCTCCTCCGCTGCCCTGGCACGTTCTAACTGTGCTGTATAATCCTCTAACTGGCTGGAGGTAGCAGAAATCTTTGAAGTAAGTGCATCCTTCTTCGCATTCAAATCCACCTGCATTGCTGCCAGCTCATCCTGCTTGGTCTTTAGGTCATTCTGTTTCTGCTCCACACTGGCACAGACTTCACCCAGCTCCTCAAGCATATCGCGGTCGTATTCACTTATAGTCGTTACATACTCGGCCTTATTCAAAAAATCGCCCATATTGTCAGATGAAAACAAAATCTCCAAAAGAGAAAGATTCCCACCTTCATACATAAACTTGATTCGACTCTTCATGGCATCATACTGGGCTTCCTCATTAAGCTGAGCCGCTGCCAAGTCAAGCTTGGCCTTTTCAACTTCGGCGGAGAGCTGCTCAATCTGGGCCGAAGCATTATCTAATTCAGCACTCAAAGATGACAACTGGCTGTTCATGTCGTTTAAGTCTTCCTTCAAGTCAGAGGTAGTAATCTCCAGTTCCTTTGCCGAAGGGGCGGAATAAACAGGAACAGTCACAGAAGCTATTGTTACGGCAGAAACGGCAGCCGCCAAAACTGACCGTAATATATGTTTCTTTTCTTTGGTTATCATATAGTTTTCCTTTCCTATGTAGCATGTGCTCAATATATTATACAACAAATTGCATTATAAAGCAAACTTTGTTATGATAGAATATAGAAAAATATTGGATAAATGTACAAAAAAATGCAGAAATTGAGGAATGGGAGGCAGTAAAAGACGAAATATGAAGAAATATGAGGACGAACAATACCAGTTTGAGAGCATCCGAGATAAGATTTATCCATGGGTGAGAAAGGAACTTGGAGATATTTCCGAAAAAGATTCTCCGGTTGTGTCATTTATTAATGACTTGAGGATTATATTTGTTATAAAACGGGATGAAGATGTATTCGAGGTGTTAAAAGACGATATGCTTTCGCTGGACTGTGATATTGAGGCATTGTATTATGCATCCTGTGAAAATCTGGTCAGGGACGTAGAGTTTGTGATTGCCAATACATGGTACGGAGGCTTTGCTATACTGGCCGATGGGTGGCATGAGGCCAGCTCCCTGTGCTTCAAACATATCTGGCAGGTATGTGTGGATAAGTTAAAGGATGATTTGCTGATTATGGCGCCCACAAAAGATACAGTTGTATTTGCGCCGGCATCACAGAAGGAGATTGCGGGGAAGATGAAGGAGCATGGAGAGCAGGCATACCAGCAAGCCCAGGAAAGAGATAAGATTAGCAAGGGGCTGATGCTATTTTCAAAAGACAGAAAGGAATTGATGGCATATGATGAAGGTTAAGCTAATTGGGATGGATTTGGACGGGACGCTGCTTACCTCGAAAAAAGAGCTGACCGCATATACAAAAGAGATTTTGAGCCGAGCTGTTAAGCAGGGAATTATAGTGATGCCGGCCACAGGAAGGCCCCTTAAAGGAATTACAGATGATCTCTTGGAATTTTCAGGGTTTCGCTATGCAGTCACGGCAAATGGAGGCAGAGTGGTGAAGCTTAGAACAGGGGAAGCGCTGTTTGAAGAACTGGTGCCTGTGGAGACGGCCAGGAAGGTGTTGGAGGTTCTTGGACATTACGATACGCTTCGAGAGATTTATTTTGACGGCACAGGCTATGCACAGGCAGATAAATTAAAGGATATCGAACGTTATCTGGAAGAAGCGCCTATGATGGAGTATATTATGCGGACGCGGATACCGGTGCCGGATTTATGGGCAAAGTTTGAGGAGGAAAACAGGGCTGTTGACAAGGTGCAGGGGTTGTTCGTTTCACTGGAGGAAAGAGCGATGGCAATCCGTGAGCTTCGTGAGGTTTCAGGGATAGAGATTACAGGTGCGTTGAAGAAGAATATTGAGGTAAATGCAGCAGGGGTCAACAAGGGAAGGGCTCTTATAAAGCTTGGAGAGCTTCTGGGAATCCGGCGGGAGGAGATTATGGCCTTTGGCGACGGCGCAAATGATTTGAAGATGATTAAGGAGGTTGGCATAGGAGTCGCCATGGAAAATGCAAAGGATGAGCTCAAAGAAGCGGCGGATTATATTGCAGGCTCTAATGATAAAGACGGCGTGGCGAGATTCATAGAGACATATGTACTGAGCTGACGATCAGCCGGCCGGTAATAATAATAAGCAGGAGGTGGAAAGAAATGTTAGATATCATAAAAGTAATTATTCTTGGTATTGTTGAAGGGATTACTGAGTGGCTTCCAGTCAGCAGTACGGGGCATCTCATTCTGGTAGGGGATTTGTTAAAGCCGAGTATGAGCGATGCGTTTATGGAGATGTTCAATGTAGTGATTCAACTGGGGGCGATTATGGCCGTGGTTGTGCTGTATTTTCACAAGCTGAATCCGTTTTCCCCAAGAAAGAGCCAGAAACAGAAGATGCTGACCTGGCAGATGTGGATTAAGGTAGTGATTGCATCTGTTCCGGCGGCACTTGTCGGATTGCCCTTCAATGACCTTCTGGATAAATTATTCTATAAGCCGCTGCCCGTTGCGATTATGCTCATTGTGTACGGTGTGCTCTTTATAATAGTAGAAAACCGTAATGTGGGCCGCAGGCCTTCAGTGAACCGGATTTCGGAGTTGACGGTGCCTATGCTTTTGATTATTGGCGTGTTCCAGATGCTGGCATTGATTCCGGGGACCTCAAGGTCAGGGGCAACTATTGTGGGGGCTCTGTTGATTGGCATCTCCAGAGAGGTGGCGGCGGAGTTTACCTTCTTCCTTGCGATACCGGCCATGTTTGGGGCAAGCCTTTTGAAGCTAGTGAAGTTTGGATTTCATTTTACCAGCAAAGAATTAGGGCTTTTGATGCTTGGATGTGTGGTGTCATTTGGATTGTCTGTCGTTGCCATCCGTTTCCTGATGGGATATATTAAGAAGCATGATTTCAAGATTTTCGGATATTACCGGATTATCCTTGGAGGGTTAATCGTGGTGGTGACCGTGGTTCAACTGCTTCTTGCATAAAAAATAATGTCCCTCTGTATGTGTTTTTGCATACAGAGGGTATTTTATTGCAAATAAAAAGATTTTATACTTGCTTTTTGCTGATAAAGTGGTAAAATACAAGATGTGCATTTTTATGCATGAAAACTTATAAAAAATTATGGGAGGATATGGAAAATGAAATTCAGGAAATTTACCGCTATATTATTAACTGCAGCGTGTGTCATGTCTATGGCGGCGTGCGGCTCTAAAGGTGATTCAGACAGCGGCTCAGGAAGTGATTCTAAAGGAGGGGACGACGCAGGGGCTGCTTCTACTACAGCCAAGGTTATTGATATTGATTTAACGGATGAGGAGTATGCGTTTGGTGTGGACAAGTCTCAGCCAGAGTTGTTAGAGCAGGTTAATGCATTTGTGGGGAAGATTAAGGAGGATGGAACATTAGACGAGATCTGCGACAAGTATTTTGGAGGCGGAGAGCCAGAGGCAGTAGAGTCAGCAGAGCTTGACGATTCCAAGGAGCAGCTTGTGGTTGCCACCAATGCAGCATTTGAGCCCTTTGAGTATACCAAAGGCGAGAGCTACTATGGGATTGATATGGAGATTGCTTCCATGCTTGCCAAGGAGCTGAATAAGGAGTTGGTTATTCAGAACATGGATTTTGACGCTGTTTGTCTGTCTGTCAGCCAGCAGAAATGCGATATCGCCATGGCGGGTCTGACCATCAATGCAGAGAGAGAGGAGTATGTGACATTCACAGATTCCTACTATTCTGCTTCTCAGAGACTAATCGTTCCAAATAGTGATACGGCGTTTGACGACTGTGGGGACGCAGATGCTGTGGCTGAGCTTCTGGATAAGCTGGGCGCTTCCGATTCCATCGGAGTACAGGCAGGAACCACCGGACAGTATTATGTAGAGGGAGACGAAGATTGGGGATTTGACGGTCTTGCGGCAAAATGTGTAACCTACAAGAGCGGATCTCTTGCCGTACAGGATATGCTGAATGGAAATATTAAATATGTAATTATTGACGCTGCGCCTGCGGCGGCTATTACAGAATCGATTAACGAGATGCAGTAGGATATCGGAAAACTATGGGGAATTTTGAGCAAAAGGTAAATAAATTTTTAGAGATTTTCCTGGAAGAAGGCGGCTACGTTAAGGTACTCGAAGGATTACAGAACACGCTTTTAATCGCTGTGGCGGGTCTGCTCATTGGTATTTTGATTGGGACGGTCATTGCGACAGTGCGGGTGCTGCCTAAATATAAAGTCCTGCCAAGGGTGTTAAATGGAATTTGCAGCTTCTATGTAGCGTTGTTTCGAGGGACGCCGATTGTTGTCCAGTTGCTTGTGTTCTACTATGTATTGCTGCCGATTATCGGCTGGAAGATTACTGGCGTCCAGGTTTCCATGCTGGTATTCGGCCTGAACAGCGGCGCGTACATATCAGAGATTATGCGAAGCGGGATTCAGTCTGTTGATACGGGGCAGATGGAGGCAGGGCGCGCCGTGGGCTTAAGCTTCGGCGTGAGTATGATGAAGATTGTCATTCCGCAGGCTGTCAAGAATATTCTTCCTACCTTGGGAAATGAATTCATTTCCTTGATTAAAGAGACTTCGGTAGTAAGCTTCGTGGGTGCGGCGGACCTGTATGTGGCCTTTAACTATATTGGAAGCAACAGCTATGAGTTCATGGTTCCTTATCTGGTAATGGCTCTAATCTACATTGTGCTTGTACTGTTCATTTCGCTGCTTGTTAAATTGATGGAAAGGAGCCTTAAAAAGAGTGATAGACGTAATTAATCTCAGAAAGAGCTTTGGAGATATGGAGGTTCTCAAGGGAATCAACATTACCATCAATAAGGGCGACATTGTGGCTGTAATCGGCCCGTCGGGTTCAGGAAAAAGTACATTTTTGCGCTGCCTGAACTGTATGGAGGATCCAAGCGGTGGAAGTATTGTGTTTAAGGGTGTCGATATCGCGGATATGAGCGTGGATATCAATGTGCACCGCAGGCATATGGGGATGGTATTCCAGCATTTTAATCTGTTTAACAATAAGACGGTGCTTAAGAATATTATGCTGGCGCCGGTATATTTGAGATGCAAGGATTTGAAGAAGGCGAAGCGTAAGAACAGCATGATCCGTTTCGGCAATCTGTTTCGGGGCGGCAGTAAGAGGGAGCTGCTTCCGATTACCCAGACCAGTGAGCAGATTAAGCGTGAAGTGAAGGAGCAGGCCATGGCCCTGCTTAAGCGGATTGGTCTGGAGGATAAGGCGGATGTCTATCCCTCCACGCTGTCCGGCGGGCAGAAGCAGCGGATTGCGATTGTGCGTTCCCTTGCCATGGACCCTGATGTGATACTATTTGACGAGCCAACATCTGCACTTGACCCAGAGATGGTAGGCGAGGTGCTGGAATTGATGAAGCAGCTTGCCCGCGACGGAATGACCATGGTGGTTGTGACCCATGAGATGGGATTTGCCAGAGAAGTGGCGAATCGGGTAGTATTTATGGATGAAGGCCAGATTAAGGAGGAGGGATGTCCTAAGGAATTCTTTGGAAATCCAAAGGAGCCAAGGCTTAAGGACTTCTTATCGAAAATATTATAGAGATGACTGCTACAGGGCTTAAGGGAGATGGTTGGATTCCCTTAAGTCCTGTTTTTAGTAATGTTTTTTAGTAATAGGTTTGAATTATTGACTTTTTATTTCATTGGGTCTATAGTTATCTTAGAGTTTGTTGGTTATTGATGAGGGAGAGGCAGCGTCAGATAGGTCATAGCTGCTAATCAGAGGGGGACATCTGATGAAAATGACAAAGAAACTGTGGGGGGATTCTTGTTTCGACCGTTATTCTTTTTGGCTTTTAATTGCTATTGAGCTTTTAATGTCCTTTACTTTTCTGGGATACATTCATATAACGCCTATTTCTATTACGATAGCATACCTGCCTATTCTGGCGGCAGGCTGTCTTTTGGGTCCAATTCAGTCCGTAATTCTGGGACTGGTGTTTGGGCTGGCCAGCATGTATAAAGCGTCTGCGTCATACGTTGCCCAGGGAGATGCGGTGTTTTCCCCCTTTTTAAGCGGAAGTCCGGTAAGCAGCATTATGCTGAGTATTGGAGTAAGAGCGCTGTTCGGGCTTGTCATTGGAGCGATGTTTTTATTTGCGAAAAAAAGGAAGTGCTATCGGATTTGGATTGGAGTAATTTCTGCAATCGCGCCCAAAGTACATTCACTGTTGGTTTATACCACCATGGGGATGCTGTTTCCAGAGCTTGGATATCGTTATAGCTCAGCGTTTCATTGGAAGTGGAATGATACGGTTTTTCTTGTAATCTGCGTCGTAACGGTAGAGTTATTGTGGGCAGTATATCATAGTGATACCGTACAGAACATTAAGTATTGTATGGATCAATCTATTCATAATCCTTATGTGTCGGGAAAGATGAATCTGTTTTTTGCTGCATTTGAGTTCTTCTTATTATGCATGGCGTTTTGTGCGGCAGATTATTTTTCACATAGAGAATCTTATATGCTTAAGCAGCATGGCGTGGAAGTGTCCAAAAAGATTTCTTTTGATTTGATGCATTTGCAGATACAGTTTTTGATTGCTTTTGTTTCATTGAATATTATTTCAGTCATTTTACTGATTTCGATCTATAAATATATGGCATATAAAGAGTATAAGGGAGAGATGGATGAGCTGACTGGGATAATGGGGAGAAGAATGTTTCTTTACCATTGTGAAAAAGCGCAGAAAGCAAACAGCAGGGATTTACAGAGAAAAGGCTGGTTCCTGTTTGTAGATGTGGATTATTTTAAGGAGATTAATGATACCTTCGGTCATGGAGTTGGGGATAAGGTCTTAAGAGAGATTGCCATGAACCTGCACAATATTTTGGGGGATGAGGGAAAGGTAGGGAGAATCGGAGGAGATGAATTTGCCGTTATTGTTGAAAAAACGATGGAGCAGCAAGAGCTGAAGCGGCTGCTGGAGCAATTTCTTAATGCTATTTCCGGTACGCTGCCTGACAAGAAGGTGAGCTGTAGTATCGGGGCGTATCAGTTTGTGTTTCCTCAGAATGTGAAGGATTTGCTGACGGAGACGGACAATATGCTATATAAGGCAAAGGAGAATGGAAGGGCTTGCTACATGATGAAAGCCTGTGAGATTGATAAAACGTAGGTTGAGGACTGTCGAAAATTTTCTGACAGTCCTTTAACTTTTACCCATAATGATATTGATTTCTGCGGTTTACCAGGAATCCCACTGTTATTACCAGTGTCAACGCCTCCGCGGCTGTTACTGCAAACCAGATTCCGTCAATCCCCAGGACTATTGGAAGTGTCAGTACTACTGCCACCTGAAATACTAAAGTCCGAAGGAAGGAAATCGTTGCTGATACAATGCCATTGCTTAGAGCAGTAAAGAACGCTGAGCCGAAGATGTTGAATCCACAAATCAAAAAGGATACTGCATACAGCCGAAAGCCATGGCAGGTCATAGCGGCAAGCTCACTGTCATATCCTACGAAGATATTGGCCAGAGGAGATGCCAGTGCTTGGGCTAGAAGCACAAGCACCACTCCGCAGCCGCCTGCCAGCGACAGGCTCATATGCAGCAGGCTTTTTAGTTCAGTATGATTCCCTGCGCCGAAATGATAGCCAATAATGGGTGCGCTTCCAATGGAATATCCCAGGAATATTGCAATAAATATAAAATTCACATACATAATTGTACCGTATGCCGCGACGCCATTTTCTCCTGCAATGGAAATCAACTGTAGATTGTAGAGTGAGTTGACCACCGAAAGGGACAGGTTTGTCATTAGCTCGGAGGAGCCGTTGGCGCAGGCTTTTAACAGCACCTTGAAATCAATTCGAGCCTTTACCAGTCTGAGGAGGCTATTGTTTTTGCGTGCAAAGTACAGAATCGGAAATAGCCCGCCTATTGCTTCGCTGAATGCGGTTGCAACTGCGGCCCCTGCGATTCCCCAGTGAAATACGGCGATAAACAGGTAGTCAAGCGCAATGTTGGTAAGTCCGGCAGCAATCGTTACCTTGAGGCCAAGCTGAGGCTTTTCTGCAGTTACGAAGAAGCTTTGGAACACATTTTGTAAGAGAAATGGCGTCAAGGATATCAGCAGGATTCGACCGTATAATACACACAGTTCGACCATTTCCCCTGTTGCTCCCAGCAAAATTGCGATGGGGCGAAGCAGGAACATTCCAATGACAGCCAGGAGCATTCCTCCAAGAATCGCTACATAGACCAGCATGGAAAAATACTGGTTAGCCAGCCTATGTTTCCCCTCGCCCAGAGCTTTGGAGACGATTGCACTTCCGCCTGCTCCAATCATAAATCCCAGAGCGCTTAACCCCATCAAAAGCGGCATAATCAGGTTGATGGAGGCAAACGCCGTCTTGCCTACGAAGTTTGACACGAACAGGCCGTCAATCACGCCGTAGATGGAAGTGAATATCATCATGATGATGGAAGGCAGTACGAATCGAATTAGTTTTTTGTAAGTAAAATGTTCAGATAGTTGTATTCTCATCTTAGAGTCCTCCTTGTCTATTGATCATATATTTGGCCAGCATTAGATTTGACTGGCATATTTGCGCAGACCCTCTGCGTATTTTTTGTTCAAACGTAAAAATTCCCCCTGTTCTTCTTCGGTCATATGGGTAAATGCCAGATTCTCTGCTTGAACGGCGGGGGCAATCTTTTCCTCTATCAGTGTATTGCCGGAAGGTGTCAGGAAGATCTGCATATTCCGCCCCTTGCCAGGCTTTAAAAATAGGTAACCGTCCTTTTCCAGCTTGCAGACGGAGGAGTGGACTGTTTGTTTGCTTAAGCGTGTTGCTTCGCAGATATCCTTCTGAAGACAGCCGTTTCCAATATCGCAGATGGTGTAGAGGATGTCGAAGCCGCTGTCGGATAAGCCTAATTTCAGCGCAATATCATGGTAAATATGGTTATATTCCTTGAAGATTCGGTTGAATTCCTTCATTCCTGGGTGCATGTTAATGGTCATAAGAATCCTCCTTAGGTCTGATTTCGTACTTGGTGAGCTTATGAGAGGTATTATAGTCTGATTTCGTACTTGTGTCAAGGATAAAATTACTTAATTTGAAATTTTGAAAAAGAGGTGAGGGAGAACTTCGTCCATTAAGATATAAAAAGGCATTACGAAAAAGTATACTTTTTCGTAATGCCTTTTTTTACATCGATTTCTTAACCATTCTAATATATTATCGACAATCCGTCAATAAACTTAACCCATGTTTTTTGTAATATCTGTCTAAAAAATTTTCCAAAAAAAATATTACGAAAAAGTATACATTATTGGACGAAGTCCACCTGAATGTACCTTAAAAGGAGGCGAAAGCGTATTGTCTGTGGCATTTTACAACCGGAAACAGACAATATGTAGTCAGTAGGATATGCAGTCGGACAGAGTATGTAAGACCATTCATCAACACAATAGACAACCCATCAAAGAGGCTGATATGCAAAGGCTTCAAGAGATTGCTGAGGATTATAGAAAAGTAAAGAATTATGTGTATTCGCGTTATAGCGGAATTACCAGTTTGGAGAAAATTTATCCAGGGTATACCGTGCAGAATGAGATGACAGGAAGCGGATATCGGGAAATACTGGGAATGCCGTCGGTGTATTTCTATCTGGCAATCTTTGACGCATTAGGCGATATTAAGTGTCAGTGGACCAGAGCAAAAACGAAAATCTTAAAGTTAATCAATCAGAATGAAGGGTTTACTGAGGAGGATAAACACTATCTACGTTTCATACTTAAGGTCAACAATGCATTCGAGGCAGTAGTGAATCAGAAGATGGTGGAACTACCCAAGTCAGTCCAGAAGCAATATGAGGATTTGGCTTTAAATGTAGACGCAGAGAAACTCCGTCGTTATCTATGCAGACAGGTGCGAAAATATCATGTGAAGCTACACACGGACAAAGCAGATGGTTTTACTATAGCAGAACGGGCATACCGTTATGCAGACCATGGGATTTACATTTCTACAAAGGAAAAGCGGAAACGAGTTTTTGTTTCTCTGACAGATAACAATCAGTATAAGAGCCAGCTCTACATTAAGTTATATCCGAAAGAATATCGCATTGAGATTAAGGTGCCTGTTAATGTTACAGTACACAGACATGCTGACTATAGGAACCGGATTGGAGTAGCCCTAGGGCTCTACACGATGCTGACAACAGATGAAGGAAACCGTTATGGAGAGGAGCTAGGAAGATACCAGATTGAATATGCAGAATGGATTCGTAAACAAGCAGGAATTTATAACCGTAATAGAAAAGAGAATCCTGGCAGAAAAAAATATAACGCGAAAAAAAAGCGTAAGGAAGAATATCTGCACAGTTATATCAATCAAGAGCTGAATCGTTTCCTGAGGGAAGAAAAACCGAAGACAGTTTATATTGTTAAGCTTCCAAAACCATGTGCGGGAGGTATGAATAAAAAAATTAATCATTCTATGGCACAGTGGCAGAGAGGATATATCCGTAAACGGATACAACAGAAATGTAAAGAGCAGTCTGTGGAGCTTGTGGAGGTTCTTGGAAAGGACATCAGTAATGAATGTAGTAACTGCGGAGCATTGGGGATGAAAACCAACCGAGAATTTGTCTGTCCAGTGTGTCGGTATCAGGCAGAGGAAAAGACCAATACTGCCCGCAATATAAAAAAACGCGGACAAGAGGGTCGAGTGTTGAATTCCAAAGAAAATTATAGAGAGTGATGGATCATAAAAACAACCGTTTTAGATAAATTTTGGTGATGAGCCGAGGTTTTACCGCAAGGACTAAGAGGAGTTTATGATATAAAAAATACCAACGGCATTAGAAGTCAGAATAATTCAGTAAGATAATATCTGAGTATTGGGTATGCCAGGACCTTGTGAACATACAGCAGGAAGTGCGGGGAAACGTCCGCAGATCAAGTTATGATGTAACAGGGAGCGAAGCGGAGATATATTCGCATCATCCGGCGGTAACACCGATTCGGATGACCAATGTGCCTTATTTAATATAAAAATATAAAGGAGAAAAAATGCAGACGGTACTTATTTTTGCGGGAGGAGCGGGAAGAAGAATGAATTCTCGTTCAAAACCCAAACAATTTTTGGAGATGCATGGAAAGCCAATCATTATATATACTTTAGAACATTTTGAAAATCATGACGATATTCAGAATATTGTTGTGGTGTGTATAGAAGAATGGATTAAGAAATTAGAAGGATTATTGAAACAATATGGTATCACAAAAGTCAGAACAATAGTTTCAGGTGGAGCAACAGGACATGATTCTATATATATAGGATTGGAAGAAATGAAAAGCTTCTCGAAGAAAGACGATATTGTATTGATACATGATGGTGTGAGGCCATTAATTAATCAGGAATTAATTACACAGAATATAGAGGCAGTAAAGAAATATGGCAGTTCGATTACCTGTGAGGCAGCGAGAGAAAGTGTGGTATGCAGTGAAGATGGAGAAAATATAACAGATGTGCCCCTTAGAACACAGATGTATACAGCGAAAGCTCCGCAGTCTTTTTTTTATGGAGATATATTAGAGCTATATGAGAGAGCGCATGAAGACGGAATTAGAAGTATTGATTCTTCCCATTTATGCAGTTTGTATCACAAACCTATGCACTTAGTAGAAAGCACAAAAAATAATATTAAAATTACTGAACCAGCAGATTTTTATATATATAGAGCAATTTATGAGGCAATGGAAGGGCAGCAGATTTTTGGTATCTAATCGGTAATTTTAAGAGGGAGTAGTATGAGAAAAGCACAGAAGCAGCAAATATTGGATTTTATAAAAAGTCTGTACCAGGCACACGAAGAAATCAAAGAAGCTCTCGAAGTAAAAGATACAGTTTTAGCGCAGAAGATGCTCTGTGAATGTCAGGAATTTGCTGTGGCTCTGGGGGAAAATATAGAAGAATTTGAGAACGAGGGACATATTACAGTATCTTGTATAGAGAGATACTGTGAAATTTTGTTTTATATATTTGAAGATATAAAAAATAATCAATTTAATAAAAGTAAAATATATAAAGAATTAAAAAAGAGTCTTTTGAAAATCGAAAATAGTGTTAAAAATGATATCAATGTCACAAAGGAAATTGTTTTTTTTCCATACAAAGCAGCCATGTGGGATTCCTTGGAAAGTATATATCTTGCTATGAAAGAAGCAAAAGACTGTAATGTTTATTGTGTACCAATCCCATATTATGATTTGAATAGGGATCGCAGTCTGGGACAGATGCATTATGAAGGAGGATTGTATCCAAAAAATATAAAAATTACTGATTGGCGTACATATGATTTTGAAAATAGAAAGCCAGATGAAATATATATACACAATCCATATGATGATTGTAATTATGTTACAAGTGTGCATCCAAGGTTTTACTCAGGTAATTTAAAGAAGTATACAGAACAGTTGATATATGTACCGTATTTTGTTATGGGCGAGATTGACTCAAACGATCAGGATACAATAAGTAGAATCAGCCATTTTTGTTTTCTTCCAGCAATTATCCATGCAGATAAGGTTATCGTAGAGTCAGAAGGAATCAGAAAAATATATATAAATGAATATATAAAGGCTGCCAGGGAAGGCGGCCTTACAGGAGAACATATTAATAGAAAATATCTTGAGAACAAAATTCAGGGAAATGGTTCTCCTAAATACAAAAAAGTATTAACAACAAAAAGAGAGGATGTAGAAATTCCACAGGAGTGGTTGAGAATTATAGAGAAAACAGATGGAAGATGGAAAAAAATAGTTTTTTATAATACAACAATTAAAGCTTTACTGGAAAATGGAAATGAAGCGTTAGAGAAAATCAGAAAAGTTCTTTGTACTTTTAGAGAATATCGGGAAGAAATAGTTTTATTATGGAGACCGCATCCTCTATTAGAAAGTACAATAAAAGTAATGCGGCCATTGCTTTTTGAGGAATATAAAATAATTGTAAGCAGTTATATTGCAGAGGGCTTTGGGATTTATGATGATACTGCGGATATAAACAGAGCGATTGTGTTAAGTGATGCTTATTATGGGGATACCAGCAGCGTTCTGCAATTATATAAAAAAACTGAAAAACCGGCTATGATTGCATACTATGGCAAAGACTCTATAACATGACAATTTGATGTTGGAGCATGGTTTTAGGAGTGGATAATGAGGAATAAAAAGATAATATACCAAAATGCAGTAACCGTTAATCAGGAACAATGGTTTTGGAGTGAAAATTATAACGCTTTGTATAAAAGAAATTTGAATAACGGGGTCATTCATAGAATGAGTCCTTATGAAAGAAGTAAAACTGCGGCATATACAAAGCTAGTGTTTTATAAAAATAAATTAATCGCGCTTCCGTATGCAGCTAATCAAATCATGATATATGATATTCAAAATGAAGAAATTAGATATTCTGATATCGGAATTCAGAATATGAATTATGACAATAATGTGGAAAAATTTTATGGAATTGCTGTTAAGGATAACTGGCTTTTCATGATCGGGTGCAAAACAGCTCATGTTTTGAAATTTGATATGGAAGCAGAACTGGCGGCAGATTATGTGGATTTACATACTGAATTGATACCAAAAGAGAATGGGATTGGATACTTAAGAGACGGTATTGTCTTAGAAGAAAAAATTATTATTCCTGGGTTGTACGAAAATAGTATATTTGAAATAAATATTACTGATTTAGAGTATGAGAAAATACATATTGATAAAAATGGTCTGGGTTTTTCTACAATTTTTAAAGCGCAAGATGAGGTATGGCTGTTTCCGTTTGATGAAGGAGAAATCCTTCAGTGGAATAGACAGAAGAATACGATACGGAGACACTGTATTGAGCATTTGATGGCATTTAAAAAAGGGGCGAGGAATTTTTTATCTGCACAACAGTGCAGAGACAAGCTTTGGATTATACCCAGATATGGAAGCAGGATATTATCCTATGATTTTATCGAAAACCAGTTTTCAAACCAAAATGCAGTGAATAGATATTTTGACAGCATAAATAAAGAGGTCTTTGGTATTGCTGATGAAAAAATAGGACAAGATATTATTTTTTTAGCGGAACAGATAGATGAGCTGATCGTGTTTTGCGCAGAAAAAGACGAAGTCAGAGTGGTCAATAATGATATGCAGGGGGCGGACCATCTTGAATTTTTAAAAAATGAAGAAAAGAAGTTGGTCGTCTTTGAGCATGAAATGTTGTTAAGTGACTATTTAGACTTTTTATGCAGAATCTAAAATATAGAGGCAAAGGAATAAATGAGCATGAAAAATGTATTGATTAACGGATTTGGGAGGATCGGGAGATGTGTATTCAGGAACATGTGGGAGCGTGGATATGCTGACTGCTCATATATAAATGACCCCAATATGACAATAGACAATATAATCTATTTAATAAAATTTGATTCAATTTACGGAAGATTTACGGGAAATATAGAGAAGAAAACAGAGAAAATAATAAGAGTTTCTGATGAAAGAAAGGTATGGGAAATATTCGTAAATAATACGCGACAATTATATGATGAAAAAGAGTTGTGGGATAATATTCATATCATAGTTGATGCAACAGGAAACGAGCTTTGTGCTCATAAGTCATGGAATTATATAGAAAAAGGTGTGGGCCATGTTATCGTTACTAATACATTCTATGACGCAGATTTTACCTATGTAATGGGCCACAATGATTGTGATTTTGACGCAAAAAAGCATAAAGTAATCTCTACTAGTATTTGTGACGCCAATGCTGTGATTCCAGTAATTTCAAAAATAATTGCTAATATAGGAATTGATTTCTGTTTTGTAACAACGCTTCATCCATGGTTGTCTTATCAGAATCTTATGGACGCTCCTGTAAGAATGCAAAGAAGAAGTGGAGAAACATGTGATTATTTTCCATTAGGGAGGGCTGCGGTAAATTCTTTGATACCGAAAACTACAACATTAGGAGCGGTATTGCAGAATACATTTCCTGAGTTGGAAAATAAGTTGTCCTATTTTTCATATAGAACACCGACACAAATGGTAGCCTCAGCGGAATTGTCTATCGTATTATCGAAGATAGTAGATAGAGCGGTAATAGAACAGTTATTAGAGCAATGTGATAGAAATATAGTGAGTCTGAATCAAGAAGATATCATTTCCATAGACTGTGAAAAACAGCCATATTCTTCCATTGTTGATATGCGCTGGATAAGTTTAGAGGATAGATATCTGAAATTAATTGCATGGTATGATAACGAATGGGGATATTGTAGCAGGGTAGTGGATTTAATCAATAAATTATAGGAGAACAAGATGATGAATATACCAGTATTATTAATTGGACGTGGCGGCAGCAGAGGTGTAAAAGGAAAAAATACAATGAATATGTTAGGCAGACCATTAATGGAATATCCGATAATGGCGGCAAGAAATTCTAAGAATGTGGGGGATATTTTCTTAAGTACAGATGCTGAGTATATAAAAGAGGTGGGAAGAAGGAACGGCCTGATTATTATGGACAGGGACCCCCAGCTGTGTAAAGACAGCGCGTTGGTAGAAGACGTAGTGATTAATGGATACAGACAGATTTGTGAAAGAATTGGAGAGCAGGAGATATTTGTCCTCTTGTTCTGCAATACGGCCACGATTACACCAGGATTGATTGATGAAGGGATAGAAGCCTTGATGAAAGACGAGACAGTAGACAGCGCAGTTTCGGTATCGCTGTACAATGAATACTCTCCGGTCAGGGCAAAGTCATTAGATGAAAAAGGATTTCTTGTACCGTTCGGTGATGTGGATTCTATTGAAAATGCATCCTGTGACAGAGATTCAGCTAAACCATGTTATTTCTGCGACTGTTCTATATGGGTCTTGAGAAAGCGATGTATGGATAAAGAAAATGGGATACAGCCTTTCCGTTGGATGGGGAAGAAAACCCTACCGCTTTTTCAAGAGGGCGGATTAGATATTGATCATGATTATGGAATAGCACAGACAGAATATTGGCTGAAAAAACACGGTTTCACTGAAGACAGTACTCCTTATGAACATGATACGGTAAAAGCAGAAGATGAATAAGAGGGAGAATATGAAAGTAGGGATTTTGGATTACTCAATAGACGCAGAGATTGAGAAAAAGGTAATAGGTCCGGAAACAGAAATTATTTTATATCAAGCGGAAAAGGAATGTGAACTGCCGGAAAGTATCGACGAGCTAGATGCGGTATTAGTGTGGCATCACATAGAAGTGACAAAAAGTATAATTGATAGACTATCTAACTGTAAATTTATAATAAGAATCGGGACCGGATATGATAGCGTAGATTATAGATATGCCGGAGAGAAAGGGATACCGGTTTTGAATGTGCCGGATTATGGTACAGAGGATGTGGCGGAGCATGCGATGGCACTTATGCTGTCGTTAAATAGAAGTATTCCAGTGTATCAGGAAAAGCTGTTTGAAAATATTACGGATAACTGGGTGGCTGCCAGTGGAGGATATATACCTAGAATTAGCGGGAAAACAATGGGAATCGTAGGACTGGGAAGGATTGGAACTGCCATGGCAATGCGAGCCAAAGGTATGGGAATGAATGTCATATTTTATGATCCTTATGTGGCGGATGGGTATGATAAAGCAGTTCAATGTAAGAGACTGGAGAGTTTAGAGAAACTTTTCAGTATGTCAGATTTTGTAAGCTTACATACATTGTTGTCAGAAGAAACAGAAGGTATGATTAATGACGATATTTTGTCACACTGTAGGGAAAAGTTGATGCTGATTAATACATCAAGGGGAAAGGTGGTAAAAAATGCGGCTGTTTATCGGGCGTTGAAAAGTGGAAAGCTTAGAGCCTTTGCAGCGGATGTATTGGAACAAGAACCACCGGATTTGATTCATGATGAGCTTATAAGAGCCTATGTTAATCAGGAAAATTTTATAAAAAATCGGATGCTGCTTACTCCTCATGCAGCCTTTTACGCAGAGGAAAGCAGATATGAAATGAGGTATAAAGCAGCAGAGGCAGTAAGAAGAATGGTGGATGGACTGCCGTTAAAAAATTGTATAAATAAAGATTATTTAAAAGAGGAAAGATATGAAGTTATCTGAAAAAATACGGAACAAATATAATCCTAATGGAGAGATATTTAACCTATTTCCGCCTGTGCCGGTCAGGCATGTGCAGATTGAAATTTCAAATTTATGTAATTATCAGTGTATCTTCTGTCCAAGGACAAAGACGGTCAGAAAAAAAGGTATGATTGAGGATGATTTGTTTTACAGGTTACTTCAAGAGGTTTATGATTTTGGGGCGAGGGAAATGAGTTTCCACTATTCAGGTGACCCATTTTTACATCCAAAGCTGGCAGAATATGTGAAAAGGGCAAAAGAAGTGGGATATTCTTACGTTTATATCGATACAAATGGGGCTGAAGCTTCCCCTGAGAGAATCAGGGCGGTCATTGATGCCGGTGTAGACAGTATCAAATTTTCAGTTAATGCAGGGGCAAAAGAAACCTATGCATTTATACATGGCGTTGATGCATTGGATACAGTCATAAAAAATATAACATATTGTGACCAATATAGAAAAGAGTTTAATCCTCAGATGAAACTCTTTGTATCCTGTGTGTATACAAAGTACACACAGGATGAAAGGCAGCAGATTGCAGAGTTATTTCACTTTTGTGATGAGGTGATTTTTCAGCCGGCAGCAGATTTTTCAGGTGTAATGCCAGAAGTAAACGAATTGTTAAAAGGGGAAGGGGATAATAATTACTCGAATGTATGTCCATGTCCAATGGTTTTTGGAGGAATATACATCACGTATGAGGGATATCTGTCTGCCTGTTGTACAAATTTTGATAATCATGTGGTAGTAGCAGACTTAAAAAAAATGTCGTTAAGGGACGCCTGGTATGGAAAGAAAATGACAGAACTTAGAAGACGCCATTTGGAAAATAACCTGAAAGGTCTTGTATGTTATAACTGTGTATATCATCAAAAAGAACCCTTTGAGGCTCTATGTCCGAAGTACGCTTCACAGGTGGTTCTGTCAGATTATTATGATAATACAAATGTAGCGCGTAGAATTCAGGAATATGAAAAAAGCAAAGGTGATATGAGATGGAGATTATAGATAAAGATGACGCGGTGCGGGAGGCTTTAGAAAACTGTGCGGGATGTGTTGTCTATGGCGCGGGCTTGGTTGCGACATGTATCATTCAATATCTGATAAAAGAAAAGTTATCGTCAAAAGTTATCTGTATAGCTGTTAAAAATAAGGAAAAGAATCCGGAAACAATTATGGGAATTCAGGTGTGTACATTGAGCGAGTTGAGCGACTATAGGGAAAAATATCTGTTTGTAATTGCTACATTGGAGCATATGCAGAAGAAAATCAAAATGGAATTAGAAGATTTTGGATGTAGAAGAGTGGTCGGAATCTCAGATACATACTATGCAGGTATCCGAGAGAAAATGAATGACTTTACACCGGATATTTTATGTGCAGTTCAAAAAGGGTTTCTAAATATATATGATAATTTTATATTATTAGATAAAAAATTAGATAATAAAATGGAAAAGCTCGGTGAAGAACTGACATATCTAATTGAGGAACAAAATGAAGTCAGCGAAGTTAATACAAAAGCATTTGCAAAGTACAGGAATTGTTATAGAGGTAGGGATGTAGTTATCGCAGCAACAGGGCCGACGTTGAATGTATATACCCCTATAGAGAATGCTATACATATTGGTGTTAATGCAGCATATAGAAAACCGCATATTAAGTTAGATTATTTATTTGTTCAAGATGGCAGACCCGCATATTTGAAACAAGGAAAATATGAAGGAATTGAGAGTGTGAAGTGTAAAATATTTATGGGAAGGGTTTTAAAGAGGAGTCCTTTTGAATTTTCAGAGTTTCCGGAAGAATACAGGTTATCTGGAAACGTGACAGATTATTTTATTTCCCACTCATGGCCTCAAGAGAATATTTATAAAAATATTTGTCATCATCCAGTATCGGGTGGGGTGACAGTAACATTTTCAGCGTTGCATTTTGCATTATATACTTATCCTAAAAAGATATACCTAGTAGGATGCGATACGACTCCTGCCTTGCATTTTGACGGGACCGTGGATAGGGAGAGTCCACTTGATGAATGTGCTGTAAAAACTATAAAAGAAAGATATAAGCTCACGAAAGAATTTGCACAGATGCATTATCCGGAAACCGAGATCATATCAGTAAATCCTGTCGGATTAAAAGGAATTTTTAAAGATATTTATACCGAATAAATTAGAATAAAAGAAGTCAAAATTAGAGGATGGGAGAAAAAATATGGCGGTTATTTTTGGCGCAGGTTATGAGGCGAGTAACTTAATACAACATGAAGACGAGTTAGGAATAGAGTACTTTATAGACAATAATAAGGATAAAATCGGGGAAGATTTTTTTGGATATAATATCAAAGAACCTCAATATATATTAAATAAAGAGTATGATCTTGTGATTTTATCATCCGTAAAATATGCCGATGAAATGAGAGAACAGTTATTAGGAATGGGGGTTGATAAAAAGAAAATTATAAATATAAAAGAACTGAAATTTTTTGAAAATAAAGAAGAATACACAGAATCAGCTTCGCCATTAATGGATATTAAAATCCGAAATCATAGAGATTATGATGAACTTCATTTTCCTGATTGTCTAAATGAAATGGAGAAGATTTTCTCGAAAATGGTTATAAGATCAGCAAGGAAAAGAATCTCATATCCGGGGAAATGTCAGGTGTGTAAAAAAAATGTAGGTTTGTTAATTGATAATCAGTATTCTGGAGATTGGTTAAAGGTTAATCTGCGTGAAAGATTGGTTTGCCCAATTTGTAATCTTAATAACAGGCAGAGGGTAATGATTAGATTAGTGTTAGATGAAATTCCGACAGACAGTAATATTTATGTTACAGAACAAGTTACACCGGTATATCAATGCCTTAAAAAATATTACAGCAATTTGATTGGCAGCGAATACATGGGGGGGGGGGGGGAATAATTGGCGGAACAATTAACAAAAGAGGAATCCGTCATGAGGATTTACTGAAATTAAGTTTTCAGACGGAAGAAATGGATTGTATTGTTTCAAACGATGTTTTAGAGCACGTCGCTGATGTTGAGCAAGCTCTATCAGAAATTTACAGGGTATTAAAAAAAGAAGGGATTTTTTATGCGACTTTTCCGATGAATTTTGATTTAAAGGCTACAGTAAAGCGTGCGGAAATGACGGAGGAAGGAAGTATAAAACATTTGTTAAAACCAGTATATCACGGAAATCCGGTAAGTGAGGATGGAAGTCTTGTATTTTATGACTATGGTATGGATATTATGGAATTGGTAAAAAAGGCAGGTTTTTCTGATGCCTATTTCATTCCGTTTTATTCTGTTCCATATGGAAATATTGGGGTTAAGTCTCTTTTTATTTTTAAGGCCAGAAAGTAGGAAAACATATGATACCTAAGATTATGTCGCTGTATTTGCCGCAGTTTCATGAAGTAAAAGAAAATAACGAATGGTATGGAGACGGGTTTACGGATTGGGTGGCTGTCAGGAAAGCAGAGCCGCTGTTTGAGGGGCATATGCAGCCGAAAAAACCATTGAACCATAATTATTATGATTTGACTAATATAGAAACGCTCAAATGGCAGGCTTCGCTTGCTAAAGAATATGGAGTAGACGGATTTTGTTTTTATCATTATTGGTTTGACAGTGGGAACAGACTGTTGGAAAAACCAGCAGAATTGTTGTTACAACATAAGGAAATTGATATCTCATATTGTTTTTCATGGGCAAACGAATCATGGAAAAGGACATGGAGTAATGTTGAAAAAGGAAATGTGTGGTGTAATTTGGGGGAGGGTTACGATAGAAAAGAAAATACTAAAGACAGAGGCGTTTTGGTAAAACAAAGATATGGTAGAGAAAAAGAATGGGAAAAACATATTCAGTATTTTCTCCCTTTTTTTAAGGATGAACGATATTTAAAAGTGGATGGAAAGCCTGTGCTCTGTATTTACCAGCCTTGTGATATTTTTTGTCTGAAAGCTATGCTGGAAGGGTGGAAGAAGAAGCTCAATGACGAAGGCTTTAAAGGTATCTATTTAGTCGGCGCAAGCTATGGAGAGGCATATTCCGGCGACGTGGATATTAGTTATGACCATGAACCTGGGACGGCGTTTAATAAATGCAGAAAAAATGGAAGATATTTGAAGTCCCCAGAAGGAATGGAATTGTTTGATTATGACGCTGTGTGGGAAGCTCTCTTAGGCGGATTAAAAAAGGGAAGGCTGTCTTGTGCATTTACAGGTTTTGATGCATCACCAAGAAAAGGATATAAAAGTACAATCGTCAAAGGAAGTACACCCGAAAAATTTGAATATTATTTTACAAAATTTATACAGGCAAATATGCAGTTAGGAAATGAACTTGTCTTTATTAATGCGTGGAACGAATGGGGAGAAGGAATGTATTTGGAACCTTGTGAAGATTATGATTATCGTTTCTTAAAGGCAGTTCGTCAAGCCCTACAGAGTCTAAGCAATACCGGCAGACATTGGATAGAGGCTGCTAAAGATAAGGAAGACGAGCTTAGCTTCTATGGTTTGAAACCCTCCAAAGGAGCCCTGCAGGTTGGAGTTTTAAATCAGTGGCTTACTGCTTGCCGGTACGGGATACATGCGTCAGATTTTTTTCACAAATATGGTTATTCCAAGATTGCAATTTACGGTATGGGAATCTTAGGAAGACAGCTTCGGGAGGAATTGGCAGAGAGTAATATACAGATATTGTATTATATAGATAGAGCAGATATACAGGGAGAAAAAGAACTTAAAAAGATTTCAATGGATGAAGAATTGCCGGAGGCAGATTGTATTGTTGTGACTCCTGTGGAAGAATTTGGGAATATCTATCAAACTTTGAGGGAAAAAGGAGACATACCTATTGTAGATATAAGTGAGATTTTTGACGATTTGCTTTAAAGGAGGGAAGCTTGATGGATCAGTTACGTATAGAGAGCGCTTCTGATGAAATTCGATACAGGCTGGACAGAATAAAGGAAATTCTTCCAAAGCTTTATAAAAAACGGGTTGTAATATACGGGACAGGAATTAATGCAAAGCGTGTGCTGGATTGTATGGGAGCCCATCATGTTTTGGGGCTTATGGATGAGAAGCATACAGGGAAATATTTATATGGGAAAAAGGTATTGTCAGAAGAAGAAATACGATTATTAGAGACTGATACAATATTGATTGCGGCAGAGCCTCGGTCTGTGCAGATTGTCTATGAGAGGATTTTCATTTTTTGTATGAATAACCATATTACAATTCTGAATATGTATGGTCTTAATGAGTTTCAATTACACAACAATATATTACAGAAGGAGTTGGAATATCCAGAGCTTGAGGAGGAAAAATTTAAAAGCGCCATTTCCTCTAGTGATGTAATACTTATTCCATTTAAAAGAATATTATGTTCTGAGGTCGTTTCGGAAAGAATTTATGAAAAGGTAGAAACAGTATTAGAAAGAGAAAAGAATACGATACCTAATTTTAAAAGATATCGTTATATGGCCGAGAAAAGACTGCCTTCTGAATCCGCTATAAAGCTAAAAGAAATTTACAATTATCTCTTAACACAGCTTACGGTAGATGAAAAGAAGATAAAAAGAGCAAAGCAGATAGAGGAACAACTCATACTTGAAAACCTAATCCCCAGGTATAGAGTCATTGAATTGGTCAAATATGCTGCTGCGCAGCATAAAGAGATATATATTTACTCTGATATAGTTGATGAAAATGTGTTAAACGTCTTTTTAGAACAACAAGGTATCAGTCAGTGTAAGACAATTCTGGCAGATAAGATTACTTTAACAGGGCTGCTTGGAAGGACAATAAGGGCATTGTCAGAAATGTATGGAAAGAACAGGGTACTGTGTATAGGAGATGGGGGTTCAGCTCATCTAATCGTTCCGCAGCTGTATCATATAAATTTTCAATTAATACAGGGCTGTTATGACACATTTTTAAAAACGACAGAATTACAGCTTGACCGTCAAGCGATTGAGAATAATCCTGATAGAGACGAGCTGGTAAAAGAAATATTTAGAGTATATGATTCTCCGTTTCTTAAAGAAGTAGATACAGAGGCATTGGACCATATCATAGCGGAAAAAATAAAATGGAATGAAGAAAAGGGAAACATAGACTTAGAACTTTTTCCGACATTGCCTTGGAATTATGTGGCCGAGATTGATAAACTGACATTTCCAAAGGAAGAAAACCCAATCGTATCAATTATTATTCCCGTATGTAATCATTTTGAATATACATATAATTGTCTGAAATCTATATTAATGAATACAGATTATGTTCCATATGAGGTTATCGTGGCTGACGACTGCTCGTTTGATTTCACCTCAGAGATGGAAAATCTCATATCTGGGATTAAAGTAATCCACAATAATAAAAATTTACTGTTTATTAAAAACTGCAATCATGCGGCAAAAGCAGCAAAAGGAAAATATATTGTCTTTTTAAATAATGACACACAGGTACAGTTAAACTGGCTTTTGCCATTAGTAAGATGTATGGAAACAGGCGATGATGTTGGACTTGCAGGTTCAAAGCTACTTTATCCGGACGGAAGCCTTCAGGAAGCCGGGGGTATTATGTGGAGTAATGGAAAAGCATGGAATTACGGCAATGGGAAAAATCCTGACGCACCAGATTACGAGTATATAAGAGAGGTAGATTATGTATCCGGTGCTGCGTTGATCATTTCCAAAAAGCTGTGGGAGGAAATCGGAGGATTTGATGAGAGGTATGTACCGGCATATTACGAAGATGCAGATTTGGCATTTGAAGTAAGAAAAAGAGGAAAACGTGTGTTATACCAGCCAGATTCAGTTGTAGTGCATTTTGAAGGAATTTCCCATAGGAGAAGAGTTGATAGCGGTATAAAGAACTATCAAAAAAGAAATTTATATAAATTTCTTGAAAAGTGGAAAGAGGAATTACAAGAGAATCATTATCCAGAGGGGAAGAATCTATTAGCGGCATATCAAAGAAAACAGAAACGAAAAATGGTATTGTTTGTCAGCGAGCATATTCCAACCTATGATAAGGATGCAGGTTCAAGGACTTTGGATTTTTATATTCAAGAGTTCATACGGAGAGGGTATATTGTAAAATTTATACCGGATAATTTTCAGAGAGAAGAACCCTATACGCATAGGCTGCAACAAATGGGAGTGGAAGTATTCTGGGGAAAATATTACCAAAAGACAATAAGGAATTGGATTTGCAATAACCAGAATGAGATTGATTTTGCATTTCTTAGCTATCCGAATGCGTCGTTAAGGTATATTGATATTTTCAGACAGTTTGGAATACCGGTCATGTATTACGGAATGGACCTTCACTATATAAGGCTGCAAAGAGAAGCCAATTTATTTGGAGATAAGTATAAGGCTAAGGAGGCAAAAACACTCTACGAAAAAGAAGCCTACTTAATTAAAAACTGTGATTCTGTATATTATCCGTCTTTAGATGAGGTTGAAATATTAAGGAAGGAATTTCACAGAAATGATGCAAAGCAGCTAATGGTTAATGTCTATGATACGGATGCAGTCATGAAGGTGTATAGACCTTGTGAGCGAAATGGAATTATGTTTATCGGAGGATACAAGCATATGCCAAATGTAGACGCTGTATTATGGTTTTCCCATCATATATTTCCTCAGATTTATGATGAACTGCAAATTCCCTTTTTCGTAGCTGGAGCCGATATGCCTTCCGATATAAGCAATATTGAGGTGAAAGGCATAGAAAAGCTTGGAGAGCTTACAGACGCAGAGCTTGAGGAAATGTATCAAAGAATAAAAATGATAGTAGTGCCTTTAAGATATGGTGCGGGAATAAAGGCAAAAGTAATTGAGGCAATGTATCATGGCGTACCGGTTGTGACTACGGAAATCGGAATAGAGGGGATTCCAAACGATACACAGGCTGTGAAGGTTGTGAATGAAGGGGATGATTTCGCTGAAGCTGTAATCCAATTATATACATTGGACAAGAAATTAGAGGTTATGTCTGAGAAAGGACGGCAGATGATCAGAAAGTATTATTCACGTGAAGCAGCATGGAGTCATATAGCGGACGATTTTATTTGAGGATAGGATATGGTTATAACAAAAACACCTTTTAGAATGTCATTTTTTGGTGGTGGAACGGACATACCTGAGTTTTTTCATTCAAACGGAGGGGCTGTTTTATCAACTACGTTTGATAAGTATTGTTATGTGACAGTAAGACATCTGCCGCCGTTTTTTGACTATAAGACACACCTGACATACTCAAAAATGGAATATGTAAATACATACTCCGAGATACAGCATCCGGCAATTTGTAAGGCGATGGAGTATTTGGATATGCATAATATAAGGCTTACGTATGATTCAGATCTTCCTGCAAAATCAGGATTAGGGACAAGCAGCTCTTTTGTGGTAGGCATGTTAAGCTCGTTTTATGCGCTGAAAGGGCAGTATGTTGCCAAAAAAAAGCTTGCGGATGAGGCGATTCATATAGAACGTGAGCTGTGCAGGGAAAGGGGAGGCTGGCAGGATCAGGTTGCCGCTTCCTTTGGAGGATTTAATAGAATTAATTTTCAATCTGACGGATATGAGGTGCATCCGGTTATTATTTCTCCGGAAAGAAAGAAAAAGTTGAATACCAGACTACTTATGTATTTTACTGGATTTACTAGATTTTCGGCAGATATACAAAAGGCAAACGATATTACATCCAAAGAAAATATAAGCCGGTTAAAAGAAATGAAAGTATTAGTTGACGAGGCGGAGCGTATACTGACAGACAAAAAATGTGATTTAAAAGAATTCGGAAAACTTCTGGACACATCATGGCAGTTGAAACGGAGAGTAGGAAGCCATGTATCTACAGATGCAATCGATATTTTATATAAAAAAGGGATGGATGCAGGAGCGCTTGGAGGAAAGCTTTTAGGCGCTGGTGGAGGCGGATTTATTCTGTTTTATGTAGAACCAGATAAAGCAGAGGCTGTCAGAAATGCAATGAAAGATTTGTTATACATTCCTTTTTGCTTTGAAGAAAATGGAAGTCAGATTATACATTACACGCCGGAAATGTATCCCTAAAGGACACATCCTGCCCAGACGGTGTGGGCGGACTTCCTACGATAAAGTATCAATCAGATTAAGCAAAAGAAGGTGCAAGATTATGAAATGTGTAATTATGGCAGGAGGAAGGGGAACGCGTATTTCTTCTATTGCGGCTCATATACCCAAACCAATGATAAAGATTGGGAAGAAGCCGGTTCTGGAGCATGGGATCGATAATCTGAGAGGGCAGGGTATAACGGATTTAATCATTACTGTTGGTCATTTGGGCTCTGTAATTATAGATTATTTCGGAGATGGCAGTAAAAAATCTCCAGTTACCAAAGAACCGTTCGGAGTTCATATTGAGTATTTTGTGGAAGAACAGCTATTAGGGAATGCAGGTGCATTATTTTATCTCAAGGAACGCTTGTCAGAGGATTTTCTTTTATTAAATGGAGATTGTATTTTTAATATAGATTTCCATCGTTTTATAGAATTTCATCGGGTAAAGGGAGGACTGGTTACGTTATTTACACATCCAAACAGTCATCCCTATGACAGCGGGCTTATTGTAACAGATTCTTGCTGTGCAGTAACAGAATGGATAACAAAAGAAGATGTACGTCCTCGTTATTATAAAAACAGAGTGAATGCAGGACTTCATATTTTGTCGAAAGAGGTTTTGAAGAAAAAGGAAGCGTCTGAAATAGTTGATTTAGACAGACATATATTAAAACCATTGGCAGGCACAGGATGTATGTTTGCATATGACAGCTCTGAATATGTGAAGGATATGGGTACTATAGAACGTTATCAAATGGTGTGCAAAGATTTTGAACAGCAGAAGATATCTGGCAGGAATATAAAGTATAAGCAAAGAGCAATTTTTATCGACCGTGACGGAACACTAAACAGGTATGTTGGTTTTTTGAGGAGTCCTTGTGACCTGGAGCTGCTGCCGAAGTCAGGGGAGGCTGTAAAAAAAATAAATGAGTCGGCGTATTTGGCAGTTTTAGTTACAAATCAACCTGTGATTGCCAGGGGGGAGGTCACTTTTGAAGAACTGGAATTGATTCATAATAAGCTGGAGACGCTTCTGGGGGAAGCAGGGGGATATCTTGATAGGCTGTATTTCTGTCCCCATCATCCTGAGCGGGGATATGCAGGAGAAAGAACGGAATACAAGACAGATTGTGATTGTAGAAAACCAAAGCCGGGTATGCTGCTTAGAGCTGCAAAAGAACTGAATATTGATTTGTCTGAATCCTGGATGATTGGAGATAGTGAAAGCGATATAGAAGCAGGAAAAAGAGCGGGCTGTAAAACTGCGTTAATTGGGAGCAACAGGAAAGCAGAAGCGGATATTTATGTGAATAGTTTGTATGAATTCACAGAGAAAATCATTTGTTCGGTTTAAAAGTTTTACATTATGGGGAAGGATGAGAAAAGTTGGAGAGCAGATTGTTGAAGCATATCGAAGATTTAATCAGCCGTTATCCTAGGCTCATTGGGATTAAACAGGAAATCGTTCGTGCTTATTACGTAATGGAAGAATGTTATAAGAATCACGGAAAGCTTTTGATTGCCGGTAATGGCGGCTCAGCGGCAGATTCAGAACATATGGCAGGAGAACTAATGAAAAAGTTCAAATTAAATCGTCCGGTAAGTAAAGAATTTGCAGAAAAACTTAGAGCCATAGATTTACAAAGAGGTGGGGCTCTTGCAAAGAATTTAGAATGTTCGCTGCCTGCCATCCCATTAGTTGCACATGAGGCATTAACAACAGCGTATATCAACGATGCAGATGGCTTAGGGGTATTTGCCCAACAACTATTTGGATATGGACAGATGGGGGATGTTTTTCTTGGTATCTCCACCTCAGGAAACAGTAAGAATGTGATAAATGCGGCGATTGTTGCCCGCGCAGCGCAGATGAAGATTATTGGCCTTACAGGAAAGGATGGGGGAGAGCTTTCTGTTTTGGCTGATGTTGTCGTAAAGGTACCGGAAACGGAAACGTATGTTATTCAGGAATTTCATCTTCCGATTTATCATTGCTGGTGTTTGATGCTGGAAGAAAAGTTCTTTGGAGATAGGGGGATGTAATGAAAATCGCGATAATCGGAAATACAGGGTATATAGCGGGATTTTTGAAGGATAGCCTTATAAAGAAAAACGGCATAGAGATTATCCTGATTGGCAGAAATATGGCGGCAGATGAATTTTTGGATTTAAATTGTGTAGAAAATTTTTCGTTTGATGCTTTGGAGGATGTGGATTACATATTGTTTGCGGCGGCTGTTTCATCGCCTGATATTTGTGCCCAGGAATTTGAAAAATGCTGGAAAACGAATGTGGATGGAACTTCCAGATTTATAAATGAAGCAATGAAAAGAAGATGTCGGATTCTCTTTTTTTCGAGTGATGCAGTCTACGGAGATTCTAAGGGAATGGTCTATGATGAACGTTCAAAACCGAAGGCCATAACGCCGTACGGTAAGATGAAGAAAGAAGTTGAAGACAGATTTACAGGATCTTCGTACTTTAAATCTATCAGGTTACCTTATGTTGTATCTGCAAATGACAAATTTATGAAATACTGTCTGGGCTGTATGAAGAATCATAAAAAAGCAGAGATTTTTCATCCTTTTTATCGTAATTGTATAACGGCAGGTGAAATAACGGAGATTATTTGCTGGTTGTTAGAGCATTGGGAGACTTTTTCTCCGCCTGTATTGAATGCGGCAGGACGAGAGCTGATCAGTAGAGTCAGAATTGCAGATGAAATTAACAGAATTTATAAAAACCAACTGCAATATGACATTATTCAGTCTAACCATCTATTTTTTGCAAATAGGCATCAGATTACGCAGATGGAAAGTATTTATTTAAAAATGTATCAAATTTTAGAGGAGAAAAGTTTTACAGAAAGAATAAAAAAAGAATTGGAGAATGTAAGACTATGAGACAAAAAGCGTTGATTACAGGTATCACAGGGATGGTTGGTTCACATCTCATGGATTTTTTATTTGAACATACTGACTGGGAGATTTATGGTGTCTGCAGATGGAGAAGTCCCTTAGATAATGTGGTGCAGATGTTGGATAGAGCGAATCGTGGAGAAAGAGTTTTCTTTGAATATGCAGATTTAAATGATGAGATTTCCCTGGTAAACGTTGTAAACAAAGTAAAACCAGATTATGTATTTCACCTGGCGGCCCAAAGTTATCCGCTCACTTCATTTACGGCGCCGATTGATACATTAAATACAAATATTTTAGGGACATGCCGCTTGTTGGAGGCGCTGCGGCTTGCAATAGAGAGTGACAATCTTTATCGTCCAATAATTCACATATGTGCTTCCTCAGAAGTATTTGGGAAAATTCCGGCTGCGCAAAAACCGGAATCAGGAATTCATGAGGAGTGTCCTTTTCATCCGGCTTCACCATATGCTATTTCAAAAGTGGGAACAGATTTGCTGGGGCGCTATTACGCAGAGGCTTACGGGATGACTGTAATGACGACACGTATGTTTACACATACAGGGCCGCGCAGGGGGGATGTGTTCCACGAGTCTACGTTTGCCAAACAGATTGCAATGATTGAAGCAGGAATGATTGAGCCTAAAGTAATGGTGGGGAATTTAAAATCCTTGCGTACCTACGCTGATGTGAGAGATGCGGTAAGGGCCTATTATATGTTGGTGACTGTAAATCCAACGGCGGGAGAATATTATAATATTGGAGGCTCCTATACCTGTGAAGTAGGCGAAACTCTGGATACGTTACTTTCCTATTCAACGCAGAAGGATAAGATTCAGATTGTGACAGATCCTGAACGTCTTCGACCGATTGACGCAGACCTTCAGGTGCCGGATTGCAGGAAATTTAAAGAGCATACCGGTTGGGAGCCCAAGATTAGTTTTGAGAAGACCATGCAAGACCTGCTAAATTATTGGAGAGAAAAGATACAAAAAGGAGAGCGTTTTCTCGTCAGATAAGAAAGAGATAGAACATGATGCATGTACAGCAAATCATAAGCGTAATTGTCCCTTTATACTATGGGGAGGTTTATATACCGGCTATTCTTTCACAGCTTGAACTCTGTGCGAAGCAGGTAAAAGATTACAAGATACAGCTTATCCTTTATAACGATTCACCGCAACAAAAAATAGAGGATAGCTGCCATTCCTCAATTATAGAAATTAAAATAATTCACCCAGACATGAACGGAGGTATTCACAAGGCAAGAGTCGGAGGATTTCAAAACAGTGACGGGAACTTTATTTTGTTTTTAGACCAGGACGACAGGATATGTCCGAGTTATTTTTCGAGCCAATTATCTCGAATCGGTATTGCCGATGCGGTGGTGTGCGGCGCATTAAGCGGAGGCAGAAGAAAATATAATTTGGACCGTCCTCTGTGTAAGACAGTAAGCCGGCAGAGTATGGTAAGCGAAGGTAATATGATTTTATCGCCAGGACAGGTTCTATTGCGCCGTGAAGCTGTTCCAAAGTGTTGGATAAAAAATATACTGCAATATAATGGGGCTGACGACTGGCTTTTGTGGTTATGTATGCATTCAGAGGAAAGGCAATTTGCAGTAAATCAGGACGAGCTTTTTTTCAGAGAAATACATTATCATAATGCATCGTCTGATAGTCGGGAAATGTCTTTGTCAGAACAGGAAGTCGTACGGATTTTAGAAGAAAATTATCTGTTGAATACAGAAGAAAGAAAAACCTTGAAAAAATTACTTTTGAAATTACAGGAGAATAGGGTGAAGGAAAATGAAAAGTGGAAGCAGATGTTTCTGATACTGAATGACTGGTTTCAAATATACAGCCGCGGAAAATCTGTCGCCCGATATTTGGAGGAACAAAATATAAAAAAAGCAGCTATCTACGGATATGGATATATGGGAAAGACGTTACTTAATTATCTGAAAAATGAAAAAGTAGAGGTGGCTTATATAATAGATAAAAATGCAGAGTTTTTAGATTTGGATGTAAAGTGTTGCACGTTAGATGACCATCTTCAGTCTGTAGACGGAGTAATTATCAGTTTGACAAAAGATTCCTTAGGTATTGAGAATGAGATTAAAGAGAAGCTTGAGACAAATGTAATATGGTTGGAAGATATCATACTTAGATTAAAGTAGTTGCAATGAGCGTTCTTTGGAAGACAAAAAAGTGTGGGAAGGTTATGAAAAAAATATCAATTATTGTGCCTGTATTTAATACGGAGAAATACTTAGAAAGATGTTTAGACAGTATTATTTCACAAAAATATAAGAATTTGGAGATTATATGTATTGATGACGGCTCCACAGATGGAAGTCCCCAGATTTTAGATGCATATGTCCGGAAGGATTCTCGTATCAAAGTGGTGCATAAAGAGAATGAAGGTTTAGTGTCTGCCCGCAAGTGCGGAGTTGCTATGGCGACGGGAACGTATACGGGATATGTGGATAGTGACGACTGGATAGAGACAGATATGTACGAACAACTCTGCCAGGCGGCTTCGATGTCGGGGGCAGATCTTGTAACCTGCGGTTATTATTTGGAAGGCAATTATACGACAGTCCATTTTGACAATGTTGAAGCCGGTCTGTATTCCAAAGAAAAACTATCTTATTTTCGTGAGAATACAATTTATAGGTTGGACCGTCAGGAAACCGGAATCAGGGGAGGTCTGTGGTGTAAACTGTTTAAAACCAATCTATTGAAAAAAGTACAGGCTTCTATTCCAGATGATATTTCTATTGCGGAAGATAAAGTCTGCGTGCTGAAATTTATTTTAGAATGTTCTTCCGCATATGTATTAAAGAAAGCTCTGTATCACTGGTGTATCAGGGGAAATTCTATGTCGCATGAAAACAAAAATTCTTATCTGATTAAAGTGCAGTCGGTATATGAGTATCTGAATCGTCTATATGTACATCCCAATTTCAGTGAGCTAATGAGGTTTGAGGCAGAGATTTATATAATGGAGCTTCTATTTTTGGGAATAAATAAAAGAATGGGATTTCAGAATAAAAATATGATCTGGATTGATCCATATTGGTTAGACAGTCTTCCCCTAAATTCAAAGATTATTTTGTATGGGGCAGGAGAATTGGGGAAAAAATATTGGAATCAAATGCAAAAAAGAGAAGATTTGGAATATCTATTCTGTGTGGATGAAAGATATCAGGAGCTTTCATCAAAAGAGTTTCCAGTGGAAACACCTAAGAAAATATTTAACAGTGATTTTGATTATATTGTCATTACCATTAAGAACA
>ERZ808028.427-NODE-427-length-36592-cov-15.582117_pt1 | contig 36592 bp, 28 predicted proteins | sample MGYA00380184_ERZ808028 | MGnify/ENA primary metagenome ERZ808028 (study PRJEB31490, sample SAMN06133397) | mouse gut metagenome | isolation source: J8_1 | host: mice | place: China: Chengdu | collected 2015-05 ...
GCCCAGCTCCAGAAGGAGATGGACCAGCTCAACTCCGAGATCAACCGCATCGCCGACAGCGCCAACTTCAACGGCATTAAGCTGCTGGACGGCTCCATGGATTCCGACGGCCGCGTGGCCAACACCACCACCGTGTTCTCCGGCATGGCCATGGGCAACAACGTCAGAGGCACTGCTGTGGGAACCGCTAATGCGGGTATAACCACTGACGTAATCGGCGGCGACAACACCAAGGGCGGCATCAGGCTCACCGGCCAGTACCTGGGCTCCACCACCGGCAAGCTGAACGAGAGCGACGACAGTGTGCGCTACCACAAAGACGCCGCCGTGGCCGGCAAGACCTCCTTCACCGTGGACCTGGACGGCTTCGGTTACGAGGCCTCTTCCGGCACGGCGGTCACCGGCCTGAACTTTGCCCTCCAGGGCGGCACCGCCGGCACCATGGGCAGCGGGAATATGCTGTCCCTCAAGCAGGTGGCGGCGGGCGTGACCATCCCGGCAACGCTGTCCTATGACGTGGTGGCGGACGGCCAGGGCAAGATCACCTCCGAGGATATCGCCAAGGCCATCCAGGCGAAGATCGACGCCAACGACGGCAAGGTCTACGTCAGGGCCGGCGCGTACCAGGGGACCACCGCCACCAACGCCACGACGGCCGGTTGGATTGAGTACAGCGTCAAGCGGGACGGCGACAAGCTGCGCTTCGAGATGACGGACAAGGGCTATTCCGACGCCTGCGAGTTGGCTGCCGCCGATGAGGCTGCTAATACTCCTGAGAACCCGAACTACTTCAAGGGCAACTATAACTTTGGGCTCGCTTATAAGTCCACTGGCGACGAGGCCAAAAAGTTCGCGGCAGCCAATGCCGACAAGCTGGTGGGTAACCCCTCCACCTGCGAGATCAACGAGGGCACCACGCCCAAGGGCACCATCTATGCCCAGGCGTATATCCGGTTTGACCCGAAGAATGACGGGGACGCCGCCACTGGCCTTAACAAGGTGACGGATTATATCACCGACGGCAAGGGCCTGAAGATCGGCGACGAGTACTACCTGTTTGCGGCCAGCGACGCCACCTACAACACTGAGTACGTCGACAACGTGAAGGTGGTGGACATCCGCGACCTGACCAACCTGACCGATGCGAAGAAGGGCTCCGACGACTTCACCAATGAGCTGCGCCAGGCGCTGGACCGGCTGTCCGTGGTCGCCAAGGACAACGAGATGTTCGATGTTCAGGTGGAGGGCCGCGGCACCATGCTGGTGCTCAACGAGCGCACCACCTACACCGGCAACGCCAACCTGACCGAGAAGGACTGGGGTCTTGAGAAGGCCATCCAGAAGTTCGACAGCGCTTCCAGTTCGACCACTGTGGTCAAGGAGGCGGGCAAGGCCCTGACCCTCCAGATCGGCGACACCGCCGAGGACTTCAACCAGCTGAAGGTCAACATCAAGGACATCCACACCACCACTCTGGGCCTGGACAAGATCCGCATCGACGACCAGACCAGCGCCGCCGCCGCCGTGGACGTCATCAAGAACGCCATCAACATGGTGTCCGACATCCGCGGTACTCTGGGCGCCACCCAGAACCGTCTGGACCACACCATCAACAACCTGAGTGTCATGACCGAGAACATCCAGGACGCCGAGTCCACCATCCGCGACACCGACGTGGCTTCCGAGATGATGAAGTACACCAAGAACAACATCCTGATTCAGTCCGCTCAGGCCATGCTGGCCCAGGCCAACCAGGTGCCCCAGGGCGTGCTCCAGCTGCTCCAGTAATAGGGGACCCTGTCGTTCTTGGCAAAACCGCATAAGACCACGGGGGCGGGCGTAAGCCCGTCCCCTTTTATTCTGAGAGAAAGGCGGTGGCCCCATGGCCGACCAGCTTTCCATAGATTACGACCTGCGCCCCGCGTATTACGATCAATTCCACTGCCTGGCGGGGGACTGCCGCTTCACCTGCTGCAAGGACTGGCATATAAGCTTTGACAAAAAGGACTACCTGGCTCTGAAGCGGCAGGAGGGCTCGCCGGAGCTCACTGAAACCCTGCAAAAAATTGTCCGCCGGGTGAAAAAGGGCCCCAACGCCGGGCGGTGGTACGCCGAATTCGTTTTGCCCGGCGGGCAGTGCCCCCTCCAGCGGGAGGACGGGCTGTGCTCCCTCCAATTGGAGAAGGGGCCGGAGGCTCTGCCGGAGGTTTGCCGGGTGTTCCCACGGCAGAAGGGCTATTCGGACGGAGGCTTTCTGGAGCGCTCCCTGTCCCCCGCCTGCGAGGGGGTGCTGGAGCTGCTGTGGAACCTGCCGGACGGGTTGGATTTCGTATCCGACCCCCTGCCCAGGCATGAGCAGAAGGAGGGCACATTTGTGGAGGAAGCGGTGCTGGCCCCCCGCTTCCAGGATGTGCGCTCCCTGTGCGTCGACCTGCTCCAGGACCGGCGGTACGCCCTGCCCCAGCGCATTTTGCTGATTGGGCTGGCGCTGAAGGAGCTGGCGGACGGCGAGACGGACATAGACCGCTGGCTGGTCCAGGTGCAGGCCCTGGTGGATGACCCGGAGACGGCGGGCCAGCTGCGCCTGCCCGATTCCCAGCAGGCCCTGTCCATGTTCCTGCTGAACAACGTAAAGCTGCTGCTGTCCACGGAGGCGCGGACCGGGGACTTCGCGGGCGTGCCCCGGGAGGTAACGGACGGGCTGGGCATCCGGCTGGAGTTCCAGGGGCTGAATTCAGCCAACGCCTCCATTCCGGAGGGACCCTACCGGGCGGCCCAGGCCCGGTATGAGGAAAATTTTAAGGACCGGGCGTACTTCATGGAAAATCTGATGGTGACGCTATTCTACAACCTGCAAGTGCCCAACCTGGGCGGGGCGGACAAGCTGTGGAAGAGCTACGTGGACTTCTGCAACCTGTACTCCTTCTACCGGTTCATGGCGGTGGCGTCCTGCCGGAACGGGGCGGCGGGGGACAAGGACGAGCTGTTCCGCATGATCGTGTGTGCCAGCCGGGGGCTGATGCACAACACGCCGCAAAAGACCAGGCTGCGGGACGAGTTTTTCCAGAACGACAGCGCCACCCTGGCCCACATGGCGATCCTGCTCAGCGGCTGAGGGCGGATCAGGCAAAATAAGAGCGGCATGGCGGATGGCCATGCCGCTCTTGCGTATAGCGGATTTTGAAGATATCTCTCTCTTGACGGCGGGTTCAAATTATGCCACAATATCAACAGAAGGAGGAACCTCCCATGCACAACGAGCTGACTCAAAAGGATATCGAGCTGATGCGCCAGGAGCTGGAGTACCGCCGGAGCGTGCTGCGCCCCCAGCTCATCGAGGACGTGCAGACCGCCCGGGCCTTTGGGGACCTGAGCGAGAATTTTGAATATAAAGCGGCCAAGCGGGACAAGAACCGCAATGACAGCCGGTGCCGCTACCTGGAGAACATGATTAAGACGGCGGTGGTGATCTCCGACCAGTCCAAGGAGGGGACTGTGGGGCTGTACGACAAGGTCACCTTCTATGTGGAGGAGGATGACGAGGAGGTCACCTGCCAGATCGTCACCACCATGCGCCAGGACGCCCTGAAGGGGCTCATCAGCAAGGAGTCCCCGGTGGGCAGGGCGGTGCTGGGGCGGAAGGTGGGCGACCGGGCCACGGTGCAGGTCAGCGACAGCTATGATGTGGTCATCCGGGCCATCGAGCCCGGGGAGGACACCGGCGAGGCCCCGCTGGTGGGCTTCTGAGGCAGCCCGGGCCGGACAATTGAATGGGGGGCGCCCGCCGCTCCCCAAAAGGAGATGGAGCGATATGAGCCGCGCCGCCCCCCAGCGCAACCCTGTCCTTCTGCCAGCGTCCGCCCTGTTTGGGCTGGCGCTGGTCATCTACGGCCTCTGCCAGGCTCCGCTGCCGGAGGTCCTGTCCGGCCTGTACACCATTTTTACGGTGGAGGACGTGCTCATCACCGACTATATGGCCATCGCGGGCATCGGCGCCGCCTTTGTCAACGCGGGGCTGGTCACCCTGGTCAGCACGGCCATCCTCTGGCGGTGGGACGACTCCCCCAACGGCGCCACCATGGTCACGGTGGGGCTGATGGCGGGCTTCTCCCTGTTCGGCAAGAATCTGGTCAATATGTGGCCCATCTTTTTTGGCACTGTGCTCTACGCTGTGGTTAAGAAGGAGAGCTTTGCCACCCACGTCAACCTGGCCTTGCGGGGCACGGCCCTGGCCCCCATGGTGAGCTTTATGGCGGTGCGGTTCCACCCCTGGCTGGGAGTGGCCGTCGGACTGGTGGTGGGCTTTCTTCTGCCGCCGGTGGCGGAGCACGCCCACCGGGTGCAAAACGGCATGAACCTGTACAGCGTGGGCTTTTCCTGCGGGCTGCTGGCCATGATGATGGTGCCCGCCTTCAAGGCGTTCGGTCTGAACCCCGCCTCCGCCCACCACTGGTCCACCGGCAACAACCCGCGGCTGGGGCTGGCGCTGGGGGCGCTGTGCGGCGCCTTCGTCATCGCCGGGCTGTGCCGGGGGCCAAAACCGGTGCTGAAAAAATACTGGGCGCTGCTGCGCACCTCCGGCCGGGTGCCCAGCGACTATGTGCGCACCTTCACCCCTGGGCCGGTGCTGGTGAACATGGGGGTGAACGGGCTGATCGCCACCGGCTACATCGTGCTCACCGGGGGGGATCTGAACGGGGCCACCATCGGGGCCATCTTCACCATCATCGGCTTTTCCGGCTACGGCAAGCACGCTTTCAACATCGTCCCCGTGATGGCGGGGGTGCTGCTGGGGAGCCTCACCAACCATGTGGACCCAAACAGCAGCTCCCTCCAGCTGGCGGGGCTGTTCGGTACCACCCTGGCCCCCTTTGCCGGCGTGTTCGGCTGGCCCTTCGGGGTGCTGGCCGGGCTGCTCCACTCCTCGGTGGTGCTCCAGGCCGGGCTGCCCCTGGAGGGGATGAACCTGTATAACAACGGGTTTTCCGGGGGCCTGGTGGCCATTGTGCTCTACCCCATCCTCAGCTCTCTGGTGGAGTGGCGCAGGCCGGTGCTGCTGGAGGAGGACCTGTACGCCATGTTTGAGTCCGACGAGCCCCAGCCCCCGGAGGAGCTGCCGGGGAAGGAGCGGCGGCTGGACAGGGACAGGCGGTCCGGCGGTGACCGGCGCTCCAGGCAGGAGGAGCACGGCGGAGAGGAGCGCCGCGGCGGCGGCGACAGGCGGTCCGGCGGTGACCGGCGGTCTGAAAGGGCGGAGCAGGGCCCTGAGGGACAGTGAGTCTGGGGGCATGCCGGACATCCGCCACGCCCGCCGGAGCGGGACAAAAACCACACAAGGCGGCGTCAAAGCGCCGGACCTCCGCAAGCTGCGGAGGTCCGGCGCTTTTGCCGCGCTTGAGGGGGAGATCCCCCGCCGGGCCGGCCCCTTAGTGGTTGTCGTTGACAAAGTCTTGGATGTGCTCCGCCATGGCCTCCGCAGCCTTTTGGGGAGAGCCCTCGCGCACCGCGTCATAAATCCGCCTGTGCATGTCCCAGATGGTCAAAACCTGTTTTTCTGTGCCGCTTTCGGGCTGGTCCAGGATGTGCTTGACCGAGATGGGACTGCTCAGCTGGCTGAGCACCCGGCTCATGATGGCGGCCACGGTGTTTTTCCCCGCGTAGGCAAGCTGGCAGTGGAACTCCGGGTCCAGGGCCAGAAATCCCTCCCAGTCCCTGGCGCGGACACACTGCTCCATCTGGTCCAGGATGGCCTTGAGCGCGTCCAGGTCCGAGGGGACGCGGCGCTGGGCCGCCCAGCGGGCCACCGCCACGTCGTTATGCATCCGGAACTCCCCCAGCTCCATCAGCGACACCTTCCCCACCTGGAGCATGGCGTCCAGGGACTGGGCCACCAGGTCGGTGGAGGGCTGCTGGACCACCGCGCCGCTCCCGCCGGGGACGGTGTGGATGAACCCGTCCCGCTCCAGCATCCGCAGGGCCTCGCGGACGGTGGGGCGGCTGCGCCCCATCACCTCCATCAAGGAGCGCTCAGAGGGGAGGCGGTCCCCCGGCTGGAGCTGGCCCTGGAGGACCAGCTCCTTGATCTGCTCGTAAATCGCCTCGCTGGCCCGCTGGGTCTCCACCGGGCGCAGGAGCCGCGCGGTCTGGCTGGGCTGTGTCTTTTTCCGCATTGGCCTTTTCATCTCCAGTCCGAAAATCCTGCCGTATTAATTTAGTTTAGCATATTTTTCTTCAAATCTCAAGGGAGCAAAGGGGAGCGGCTGAATTTTCCCCTGGGATGGCCGGGGTTTAGGGGATGTGCACAAATTTAGACGGCGCTTTTTTGACGATCTGTGTATAGACAAGGGCGGGCTGCTCCCATATAATAGAACCAAGTTATCTGGTAAGACCAGATAACTAAGAATGTGAAATGGAGGGAGCGCCGTGTTGTTTGCTGGCGTCGACGTGGGCTCGGCGACCTCAAAATGCGTGCTGCTGCAAGACGGAGAGGTGGCGGGCAGCGCCCTGGTCCATATGGGCGTGGGCACCGGCGGGCCGGAGCGGGCCTATGCCGCCGCGCTGGAGGCGGCGGGGGCCGGAGCGGGGGACGTGGCTTTCTGCGTGGCCACGGGCTACGGACGGGCCGCCTGGAAGGGGGCGGACCAGACCGTCAGCGAGCTTACCGCCCACGCCCTGGGCAGCCGAAGGCTTTTCCCAGAGGTGCGCACCGTCATCGACATCGGCGGACAGGACGCCAAGGTCATCCAGCTGGACGCCGTGGGCCGGATGATGAGCTTTGCCATGAACGACAAATGCGCCGCCGGGACGGGCCGCTTCCTGGAGGTGATGGCGGGCGTGCTGCGCGTCCCCATCGGAGAGCTGGAGGCGCTGGCGGCTCAGGCGGAAAAGGCCGCCCCCATCTCCAGCACCTGCACGGTGTTCGCCGAGTCGGAGGTCATCTCACAGCTGGCGGCGGGCACTCCCGTGCCGGATGTGGTGGCGGGCATCTGCGCCTCAGCGGCCTCTCGGGTGGCGGCGCTGGCCAAGCGGGTGGGAATCAAGGAACAGGTGTGCATGAGCGGCGGCGTGGCCCGGAACGGCGGCGTCCGGCGGGCGCTGGAGCGGGTGCTGGGCGTGCCCATCGCCTGGTCCCCCCAGGCCCAGCTGACGGGCGCCTTGGGCGCCGCGCTGTACGCCCGCCAGAAAATGGAGCAAACGCTCAGAGAGGAGAGGTAAGCATGGCCCAAGAAGTCAAAAAGCCCCACGCACCCCCCGACCCCAGTTCGGCGAAGTACAAGCTGGGCAAGATCGCGGCGGACGCCTACAAGGACGCCCTTGCCGCCAAGGCCCGGGGGGAGAAGGTGGCCTGGGTGTCCAGCAACTTCCCTGTGGAGATTCCGGAGACCCTGGGTATCGCCACCGTCTACCCGGAGAACCAGGCGGCGGGCATCGCCGCCCGAGGGGCGGGCACCCGGATGTGCCAGGAGGCGGAGGCCGATGGCTATTCCAACGACATCTGCGCCTACGCCCGCATCAGCCTGGCCTACGCTAAGCTGAAGTCCTGCCCGGAGCAGGACGTGGCCATGCCCGACGTGCTGCTGTGCTGCAACAACATCTGCAACTGCATGATCAAGTGGTATGAGAACCTGTCCCGGGAGCTGAACGTGCCCCTTATCATGCTGGACATCCCCTTCAACCCGGACGATGAGGTATCCGACGCCCAGGTGGCCTATGTAAAGGGCCAATTCCTGGACGCCATCAAGCGGCTGGAGGAGATCACCGGCAAGAAATGGAGTGACAAAAAGTTCCAGGAGGTCATGGAGAACTCCTGCCGCACCAGCCGGGCCTGGCTGGCCGCCACCGCCATGGCCCGGTACGCCCCCAGCCCCTTCAACGGCTTCGACCTGCTCAACCACATGGCGGTCATGGTCACCGCCCGGGGCAAGCCCGAGGCCGCAGAGGCCATGGAGACCCTTTTGCGGGAGTACCAGGAAAACCACGACGCCGGCAAGTCCACCTTCCGGGCCGAGGAGAAGTACCGCATCATGTTCGAGGGCATCGCCTGCTGGCCCTGGCTGCGGGTGACCTCCGCCGGGCTGAAAAGCCGGGGCGTCAACATGGTGACCACCATCTACGCCGACGCCTTCGGCTTCGACTACGACAGCTTCGACAACATGATCCGGGCCTACTGCAAGGTGCCCAACGCCATCAACCTGGAGACCGCACGGGACAAGCGGGTGAAGCTGTGCCGGGACAACGGCGTGGAGGGCCTGCTGGTCCATACCAACCGCTCCTGCAAGCTGTGGAGCGGGTTCATGCCCGAGATGAGCCGTCAGATCGGCGAGAGGTGCGGCATCCCTGTGGTGTCCTTCGACGGCGACCAGGCCGACCCCCGCAATTTCTCCGAGGCCCAGTATGACACCCGGGTCCAGGGCCTGGCCGAGATCATGGAGCTCAGGAAAGGAGGGGAGCGCGCATGAGCGTGCGGGAGCTTTTACACCGCTTCCACACTGTGGCGGCGGACCCCCGGGGGCAGATGAAGGCGTATCTGGAGGCGGGGGAGAAGGTGGTGCTCACCACCCCGGTGTACACGCCCGAGGAGATCGTCCACGCCATGGGACTGGTGCCCATGGGGGCCTGGGGAGCGGACGTGCCCCTGGAGGGCGCGAAGCAGTACTTTCCGGCCTTCATCTGCTCCATCATGCAGTCCATCCTGGAGCTGGGCATGAAGGGGGCCTACGACGGCGCGTCGGCCATCGTCATCCCCTCCCTGTGCGACTCCCTGAAGTGCCTGGGGCAGAACTGGAAATACGCCGTCCCCGCCATCCCCTTCATCCCCATGACCTACCCCCAAAACCGCTGGGGCCAGGTGGGCACCGACTTCACCCGGGCGGGCTATGAGCGGGTCATCGCCGACCTAGAGCGGGCCACCGGGGCCAAATTCGACCCGGCCAAGCTGTCTGAGTCCATCAAGGTCTACAACGCCCACAACGCCGCCATGCGCAGGCTGGACGAGGCGCTGGCCGCCCACGCGGAGATCATTGCCGCCCAGCGGTCGGACATCTTCAAGAGCGCTTTCTTCATGAAAAAGGAGGAGCACACCGCCCTGGTGGAGGAGCTGCTGGAGGCGCTGGAATATGAGGAGCCCGGCGCGCCCAAGATAAAGGTGATGACCACCGGCATTTTGTGCGACAGCCCCGGCCTGCTGGACATTTTTGACGACCTGGGGCTGCACATCGCCGCCGACGACGTGGCCGCCCAGAGCCGCCAGTACCGCGTTGACTGCGCCGAGACGGGGGACCCTCTGGCGGCGCTGGCGGAGAAATTCGCCGCCATGGACTGCTGCTCGGTGCTGTACGACCCGGACAAGAAGCGCCCCCATGCCATTGTCGAGCGGGCCCACGCCCGGGGGGCCAGGGGCGTGGTGGTGGTGCTCACCAAGTTCTGCGACCCGGAGGAGTTCGACGTTCCGTTTATCAAGCGCGAATGTGAGGCGGCGGGGCTGCCCATGGCGCTTGTGGAGATAGACCGGCAGATGGTGGACTTTGAGCAGGCGAGGACCTTGCTAGAGACCTTCCGAGACGTTTTGGAGTGAAGAGAGGAGAAAAGAAAATGGAAAAAACAACAAGCAAGACAAACGCAAAAAAGCAGGCGGTACGCTTTTTCTGCGTCACAATGGCGGTTCTACTGGTGTCCAGCATTTTTATCTGGGGGTTCCAGACAGATTGGGGTAAGGTGAGCGTAAGGCGCTTGACACTCACAGGCCAGGATGGTACTTCAATTAGCACATTAATTTATATACCCGAGAACGCAAGTGATGAGAATCCTGCTCCTTTGGCTGTGATCATGCATGGCCGTTCCAATCATGCTCATTCCAATGACACCTGGTCCATGGAATTGGCCCGCCGGGGTTATGTGGTATTATCTCCTGATTTGCAGGGCGGCGGCGAATCTGATCCCTCCGTGAATCGTGGAAGCCAAGCAATCACTGTAACTGAATATGCCAACAGCCTATCTTATGTATTGCCGGGCCAGGTAAATCTCATCGGTTATTCTGCTGGCACCCAGACATGTCTCCAAGTCTATCGGGCAATGCCGGAGCAAATCAACAGTATCTGTGAAGTCTTTGGTCCGTTTATGGTTGAAAAAGCCAATGGATTCCAGGACGCGAACACGAACTTTAGTATTATCAAGTCCACTGCTGACCAGTATGATTTTACGTTCATCGGTGATCCCGATGCTTGTGTGGATGCTGTGACAGAGATGGCAGGATTTGAAGAACCCGTCCAACCCGGTGTAGATTACAGTTGGGGTGACAACCATATTTTCCGCTATGCTGTCATCAATGGAACGATGCATCAGACCGGCAATATCTCTGGAGCCACCATCCGAGAAATTATTGATTTTGAGGAAACGGTCAACGACAGTCCTGTCAAGCTGGCTCTGAAGGATACCAAGTGGCTTCCCCAGCAGTTTTTCTCCGGCGTGGCCTGTGTCACTATGATGTTCGCTTTAGCTGCGGCAATTAACCTTCTGATGCAGACTCAGTTCTTTGCATCCATCGCGTTTGCGCGTGTACCTCGGAAAGAACAGCGTGGCGCTAAGGCATGGGCGCTGGACATCCTTTTCTCCTTTGTCATCTCCGCTATTCTCTTCATTCCGGTCTCTGCTTATGGTATGGCCTGGTTTGCCAACAGTAAGATTTTGACCTCTACGAATCTGAATGGCATCATGTTTTGGCTGGTGATTGTGGCGGTGATCGGCGTAATCAGAATGGTTATCAAAGCAAACCAGAGAAAAAAGGCTGGCGAAACTGTTACTGCAGCCGACTATTGTCTGGCTCCCGCCGGAGAAAAGATTAACTGGCAGAATGTAGGTAAGTCGTTCCTGTTGGGGCTGGTAGTTGTGTGTTTCTTCGGTCTATGGATGACCGCCATGGAGAGCTTCTTGGGCATCGACTATCAAATCTGGAATCTATCAACTTACCTGAAGCCCAGTCCGGCCCGCATCGTAAAGGCTATCCCGTATATGCTCATCATCTTTACCGTCATGTTCTTAGGCAACATGAACCAGCGAACCTTGCCTTCCACTGGAAGTGAGCGGAAAGATATGTGGGTTGCGGTTACAATCAATACCGTCCTCACCGCTTTGGCACTGTTTGTGCTGCTGGTGGCCCAGTATGGTGGCAGTATGATTATCGGCACCGGCGAGACGCTGATTCCCCAAATGGATTTGGGCCTTGCCAGCGGTACGAGCGTGGGCGCGCTGGACTTCGCCTTTGGCTACTGTTACATGATGGGCGGCACCACCGGCGTGGTGACCTACCTGTACCGCAAGCACGGCAACATCTGGTGCGGCGTCATCCCCTGTGCCATATTCGCGGGCTTGTTCACGCTGGCCGGATTCACTCTGGTGCGCTGATCTTGACAAGGAGATGATCTCATGACCCAACTTCCCCGCCCCCTGGAGGGCGTCAAAGTGGTCGAGCTGGCCACCTTCATCGCCGCCCCCGCCTGCGCCCGCTATCTGGCGGACCTGGGCGCGGACGTGGTCAAGGTGGAGTCCCCGGGCCGGGACCCCCTGCGGGGCACCGCCATCAACGAGGGACGTCCCCTGGGGGACTACGAGAACACCAGCTTTGACCTGGACAACGCGAACAAGCGCTGTATCTGCCTGAATACCAAGTCCCCCGAGGGCCTGGAGGCCCTGCTCAAGCTCATCGCAACCGCCGACATCTTCATCACCAACATCCGAGAGAAGTCGCTGAAAAAGCTGGGTCTGGACTACGAGAGCCTCAAGCGGAGGTTTCCCAAGCTGGTCTACGGCTATGTCACTGGCTACGGCGAGAAGGGCCCGGACAAGGACCTGCCCGGCTTCGATTTCACCGCTTTCTTCGCCCGGGGCGGTATGCTGGGCACCCTGTTCGACCGGGACCACGTGCCCATGCTCACCGTCCCCGGGGTGGGCGACCACCAGGTGGCGATGAACCTGGCCGGAGGCATCCTGGCCGCGCTGTACCGGGCCTCCCGCACCGGGCAGGGGGACAAGGTCAGCGTCAGCCTGCTCCACTCCGCTATCTGGGACATGGGCATCATGCTCCAGGCGGCCCAGTACGGCGACAAGTCCACCCGGTACCCCATCACCCGCAAGAGCACCGCCAACCCCTTCAACCTGCCCCAAAAGACCCGGGACGGCCGGTGGATCCAGTTCTCCGCCCCGGCCTACGACGCCATGTATGACCGCTTTGTCACCGCCATGGACCGGGCCGACCTGGTGGGTGACCCCCGGTTCTACCCCCAGGCCAACCTCCAGGAGCATTTGGAGGAGTTTTACAACATCCTGGTGGAGGCCGCGGCCCAGAAGGACCTGGCCCAGTGGTGCCAGCGCTTCAAGGCCGCCGACATCCCCTACGCCGTGGCCCAGACCTGGGACGAGCTGCTCCAGGACGAGCAGGCGTGGGCGTCGGGCTGCTTCTATGAGATGGAGTACCCCACCGGGGCGAAGCGGGCCCTGGTGCGCCCCCCCGTGGTGCTGGCCGACACCCCGGCGCCCGACTACCGGCGGGGGCCCTACTGCGGCGAGCACACCGAGGAGATTTTACGTGGCTTGGGCTATACGGAGGGGCAGCTCGAGGCTCTGCTGGAGTCCGGTGCCGCCGCCCATCCCCAGCCGGTGAAGGGGTGACACGGTCCCTTATCCTGTAAAAAAACGGCCTGTCTGGCGTAAAGCCAGACAGGCCGTTTAAACGCTGGGGGAAAGGGGAGGGGAGAGCGCCTATAAAAGCGCTGTCCCGCCAGACCGCGCCGTCACTGGAGGGAGTCGTACTTGGCGATGATGGCGTCCCGCTCCTCGGGATGGGCGTCGGACCAGCCCTGCCAGTCCAGCCCGTGGGCGGCGGCGGCCCGGCCCAGCTCCACCATGAGGGCGGGCAGGTCCCGCTCCAGGATGGTGGCGGCGCATTCGCCAAAGCGGGCCGCTCCGGTCTGGTCGCTGCCCCCCAGGAACATGCGGAAGGCGGGCTGGGGCTTTTTGTCCACCAGCTTCACCCCGCCCTGGAAGCCGATGGCCCCGGCCTGGTGGGCGGAGCAGCTGGAGGGACAGCCCGAGACGCACACCCGGGGCAGCGCCCCGTCGGGTATGCCCGCCTCACGAACCGCGTCCGCCATGGCGCGCAGGGCGCTCTGGCTGTCCCGGACGCCCTGCTGGCAGGTGGACGCCCCCACGCAGGCCACGCTCCGCTCAAACTGGCTCTGGACGCCGTCGCCGGTGGCCTGGAGCACCCGCTCCGCCTCGTCGGCGGACAGGTTGATGATATAGAGGGTCTCGTCCGGGGCAACGCGGACCTCCGCCCCCTCCATGTCCTTCAAAAGGGCGTAGAGCCGGGCGGGCTTGTCCACGGGCAGCATACCGCCCAGGGGATGGTATTTCACCGCGTACAGCCCGGGCTGCTTCTGGGGGATGGCCCGGGGATGGGACAGCGTTTTGTTTCCCTTGTCCGGGGCGGCGGGTGCCTCCAGGCGGGTGAGGTCCAGCCCGCCCTTTGCCTTGAGGGCGGCCAGGTTGTCCCCAAACGCCTTTTTCAGCCCATCCTGGCCCAGGGTCTGCTGGAGGAAGCGGGTGCGGGCCTTCATCCGGTGCTCATAGTCGCCGTGCTGGCAGAAGGTGTCCACCATGGCCCGGACATAGTACAGGATCTCCCGGGGCTGGACGCGCTCCTCCACCAGCAGGCCCATGGTGGGGCAGGCCGCCCCCAGCCCCCCGGCGATGCGCAGGGCGAAGGTGCCGTCCTCCCGGGCCAGGAAGCCCATGTCCCGGAAGGCGGCGTGGACGCAGTCGTCCACCCCGTTGCAAAAGGCGATCTTCAGCTTGCGGGGCATACGGATGTCCCGGCAGATGGACAGCAGGTAGTCCGTCACCGCCTCGGCATAGGGGACGGGGTCCAGGTATTCCCCGGGCTGCACGCCGGACAGAGGGCTGCACATCACGTTGCGGGGGTTGTCCCCGCCGCCCCCCTTGCTGTAGATGCCGCTGTCAATGGCCGCCTCCATGAGGGCGGGCACCTGCTGGGCGGACAGGTCGTGGAGCTGGATGGTCTCACAGGTGGTGAGCTTGAGCCGCCCCACCTGCTCCCGCTCCACGGCGTCGGCCAGGAATTTCAGCCGCTCCAGGGTGAGCCGGCCCGCCGGCAGGCGCAGGCGGAGCATGTGCTTGCCATCCTCCCGCTGAGCGTAGGAGCCCAGGCCGCCGGACAGGCCCTTGTAGGCCTTGCGGTCCAGCTCACCCTTGTCAAAGGCGGTGATGGCGTCTTGAAAGCGCTCGATCTCTTCACGGAAGGTATCGGTCCATTGTTCTGTCATATCAGGGATTCCAGCCTTTCATTTAGTCGTCGCCGAAGCTGATGCCCAGCAGGCGGGCCTCGGTGATGATGTCGGATTGGGGGTCGATGGTCTTGAGCTTGCCCGCCACCTCCTTCAGGGGGACGGAGGTGATGACGTGGTCGTGGATGGCCACCATATTGCCGAACTCGCCCTTGGAGATCATCAGCGCCGCCGTGGCCCCCAGCCGGGAGGACAGCACCCGGTCATAGGCGCAGGGGGTGCCGCCCCGCTGCATGTGGCCGGGGACGGTGACCCGCACCTCCTTGCCTGTCTTTTTGAGAATCTTGTCGGCGATGGCGTAGGACACGGAGGGATACTGCTCCAAAAGCTCCGCCATGTGCTGCTTGTACTCCTTCTTGGACATGGCGGCCTCCTTCTTGGACATGGCCCCCTCCGCCACCGCCAGGATGGTGAAGCCGTGGCCGTCGGCGGCCCGCTGGTCGATTTTGGCCACCACGGAGTCGATGCTGTAGGGGATCTCCGGGATGAGGATGATGTCCGCGCCGCCGGCCATGCCCGCGTTCAGGGTGAGCCAGCCCGCCTTGTGGCCCATGATCTCCACCATGAACACCCGGTTGTGGGAGGCGGCGGTGGTATGGATGCAGTCGATGACGTCGGTGGCGATGCCGATGGCGGATTGGAAGCCGAAGGTGGTGTCGGTGCCCCACAGGTCGTTGTCGATGGTCTTGGGCAGGCCGATGATGTTCAGCCCCTCCTCGCTGAGCAGGTTGGCGGTCTTTTGGCTGCCGTTGCCGCCCAGAATCACCAGGCAGTCCAGCCGCAGGCGGCGGTAGGTGTACTTCATGGCCTCCACCTTGTCCAGGCCGTTCTCGTCGGGGGTGCGCATCAGCTTGAAGGGCTGGCGGCTGGAGCCCAGGAAGGTGCCGCCCCGGGTGAGCAGGCCGGTGAAGTCGATGGGGGTGAGCTTTTTGTAGTCCTCGTACATCAGGCCCTTGTAGCCGTCGATAAAGCCGATGATCTCCACGCCGTTGCCGTAGATGTTGTAGAGGCCCTTGGCCACGCCGCGCATGGTGGCGTTGAGGGCTTGGCAGTCGCCGCCGCTGGTGAGCATTCCGATCCGTTTCATAACATGACTCCCTTTATATTGAAATATAGCCCTTCCGGCTTGATGAACTGGGATGCGGGGGCGGATATCATCCGCCCGTTTTCGCAGGTGAGAGCGGGCGAGGCGCATTCTACCGTTCCCGCCGGAACAGCCGCCCCAGCAGGCCGGCGGGGCGGGTCTGGACCTTGACGGCAGGCCGCCTCTGGGGGGCGGGGGCGGGCTTGACGGGCAGAGGCTTGGGGGCGGGCCGGGGCTGTGCCGCCTGCCGCTCCCGCCGGGGGGCGGGGGCCTGCCTGGAGAGGCCGGGCAGCGCCCACGCGCCGGAGCAGGACTGGTCGAAGGACCACTCCTGGGAGTTGAAGTGGGGGCCCTCCGCCCGGACGTAGGCGCCGTCGGGCTGCTGGACGCGGCCCTTGGCGGTGTCCCGCAGCTGGTCCTGGAACATCCGCTCCAGATGGGAGCGCAGGTCCGGGTCGCGGACAGGGACAGCCACCTCCACCCGGCGGGTGGTGTTGCGGGTCATGAAGTCGGCGGAGGAGATGTACACCCTCCTGCGCTCCCCCAGGCCGAAGAGATAGATGCGGGCGTGCTCCAGATAGCGGCCCACAATGCTCATCACCCGGATGTTCTCCGTATAGCCGGGCACGCCGCCCACCAGGCAGCAGATCCCCCGGACCACCAGGTCGATCTTCACCCCGGCCTGGGAGGCCTCGATGAGCTTGTCGATGAGCAACTTGTCGGTGAGCCCGTTGAGCTTAAAGCCCAGATAGGCGGGCCCTCCCGCCTGGGCCCGCTGGATCTCCTGGTCGATGAGGGCGGCGACCCTGTTTCTCAGGCAGGCGGGGGCCACCAGGAGCTGGCGGGCGTCCTCCACCACCTCGCCCATGGACAGAGCGTTGAACACCTGGGCGGCGTCCGCGCCGATCTCGGGGTCGGCGGTCATGAGGGCGTAGTCGGTGTACAGCCGCACCGTATCCTCGTTATAGTTCCCCGTGCCCACCTGGGTGATATACTCCACCTGCTCGTGGTGCATCCGGGTGATGAGCAGCAGCTTGGAGTGGACCTTCAGCCCGTCCAGGCCGTAGATGACCCGGCACCCGGCCCGCTCCAGCACCCGGGACCAGCCGATGTTGTTCTCCTCGTCGAACCTGGCCCGCAGCTCCACCAGGGCCACCACTTCCTTGCCGTTCTCTGCGGCGTCCACCAGGGCCTCCACGATCTTGCTGTTGTGGGCCACCCGGTAGAGGGTCATCTTGATGGACACCACCTCGGGGTCCTGCCCCGCCTCCTGCAAAAGCCGCAGCAGGGGCCGCACGCTCTCATAGGGGTAGCTGAGCATCAGATCGCGGCCCTTGATCTGCTCCGTCATGGGGACCAGGGGGTCCACATTGGGGGAGTTCTGGGGCACCCGGCGGGGGTAGAACAGCTCGGCCTTGTCCCGGAGCATGTCCCGCAGGGTGCCCAGGAAAGACAGGTCCAGCGGCACGTCGCTGGCGAACAGGTGCTTTTTGGACAGTCCCAGGCAGGAGCACAGGCTGTCCCGCACCGTGTCGGTGAGCTTGCCCTGGTACTCCAGCTTCACCGGCTGGAGGCGCTTGCGGCGGCGGATCATCTTCTCCATGCTCTTGCGGTACTCCTCCGCCAGCATGTCGCTGAGCTGGTCGGTGGCCTCGTCCACGTGGATGTCGGCGCTGCGCACCAGGCGCACCAGCACTGCGCCCTCCACCTTGTAGTGGGCGAAAATCTTGGGCAGGAAGCCGGCGATCAGCTCCTCCACCAGCACGAACCGCTCTCCCTCCCCGGGCAGGGGCACCAGGCGGCGCAGCACACCCTCGCCGCAGGGGACGATGCCCATGCGCTCGCCGCCGCTCTTGGTCTTGAGGATGGCCACGGCGTAGATCTGCTTGTTGCGCAAAAAGGGGAAGGGCTGCTTGCGCCCGATGATCTGGGGGGAGAGCAGGGGGAGGACGTTGGAGGTGAAATATTTCTCCAAAAAGGACTGGGCCTTGTCCTGGAGGGCGGTGAAACGGCAGATCTCCACCCCCTGGCCCGCCAGCTCCCGCAGAAGATTCCGGCAGACGCGGTCCCGGTGGGAGAGGTAGTCCCGGGTCCGCTCCAGCACGGCGGACAGCTGCTGGGCGCTGGTCTGCCCGGTTTTGTCGTCGGTGACGCCCAGGGTGAGGGTATCCATGAGCATACCCACCCGGACCATATAAAATTCATCCAGGTTGCTCTGAAAAATGGAGGCGAAATTCAGCCGCTCACACAGGGGGTTGGCGGGGTCCTCCGCCTCCTCCAGCACCCGGCGGTTGAATTGGAGCCAGGACAGCTCCCGGTTGACATAGCAGGCCGGGGCCCCGGCGGCGGGGGCTTGGCATTGGTCTTTCATGGCGGCGCGTCACTCCTTCCGTTCCCCCTAAATGTACCATTCTTTTCCTCGGGGCGCAAGCCCTTTCACAGACTTTTCCCCGCCGGGTTTTGGGGGAGGAGGAAAACTTCCAGCGACTGGAAACGCGACCGCCCTCATAGGGCGGCCGCGTCTCAGGATCTCTGGTTAAAACAGACTTTCCAGCAGAGTGTGGAACTCCGGGCCCATCAGCCGGATGTTGTCGCCGTGGCGGATGCGCTCGTCCTGGAGATACCAGCTCCCGTCCTGCTGGAACAGCCACAGGCGGGCCATATCGTCGTGGCTGATGAGCTCCTCCCGGACCTTGTACTCGACGAGAATCAGGTATGCGCCGCCCAGGTCGCGGCCCTCATAGATGGGGTCGCCCCAGTCCAGCCGCTGGCCGCCGTCAATTGCCGCCATGATCTTGTATATCAGGTCCTCGTCGGTGACCTTGACCTCATCCACGAATTTGCCGCTTCCTTCCCCGGTGCGCTCCGTCTTTTGTACCGTGATGCGCTGGGGGAGATACAGCACGTCGTCCCGCTCCGTCTGGGAGTAATCGGGGTAGATGGGGAAGGTGGTGGGGTTGTACTCCACTTCCCGCACGCTGCATGGGACGCGCCTGCCGCCCACGGTGATCTCCGGCCTGGGGGGCTTCTCGGCGTTGACCTCCACACAGAACAGGGAGCCGCTGTCCCCCGTGTCCTCCAGGTCCATTTTGAGCGCGGTCCCAAACAGGCCGGAGCCAACGCTGAAGCGGAAGCTCAGATCGTCCTGACGGCCGGCGTTGGGGATATAGATGAGGAAATAGAACTTGTTCTCGTACTCATATTCGCCGGGCAGGTCGTACCGCAAAGCGCAGGCCCGGTCCCTATCCCCCTGCACGGAGCGCACCCAGCGCTTGACCGCCATGCTGACGGCGTCCGAGGGCTGCTCCTGGTCATATTGGTCAAAGGTGAGCTCCTGGAGGCCGACCGAGCCGGCATACGAGGTGGCCGAGGAATAGGCGGCGAACCCTATCACCATCAGGAGAATGAGGGCCGCCGGCACCACGATGACGGCAATCAAAATCCTCCGCAGGGTCTGATCCTGCCGCCGCAGGGGAGGGGTGGCGTCGCTTTGCACGCCGTCCAGAGGGGCGGCGCACCGGGGGCACACCCTCCAATCCGGCTCGATGGGGCGGCCGCAGCTGGGGCAGGCGGGGCGCAGCCTGGTCCCGCACTGGGGGCAGACCACGTACTGCTCCAGGACGGGCGCGCCGCACCGGGGGCACTCCAGGTCGGAGTACCCGTTCCGGACCAGCAGATAGATGATGAACCCCACCAGGGCGGGGGCGAGGACGGCCACCAGGGTCCATAATACGGCGTTCATCCTCCGGCGTTTGGCGTCCCGGTAGACATACGCGCCGATGAGCACCGGGATGGTGAGGGCAATCAGCGCGACTAAGAGCATGACCGTTATTTTAGGCGCTACAGCCACAGTTTACCCCTCCTCTCTGAACATAGACGATGGCGATGGAAGCGCTGCCCGCCGTGGAGATGAGGGCGAAGCAGAAACAGCCCAAAGCCAGCGCGGGAAAGATCTCCAGACACATCAGGCCGGACAGGACGAACAGCGCCTGAAACAGCGCCCCGGCGATGGCCAGCAGAATGGTGTTCCGCCGGGCCTCCCGCCGCTCCAGCTCCCGCCGGAGTGCTCGCTCGTCCAGGGCGGGCGGGTCGAACCGCTCAAAATCGTAGCTCGGTGTCATCGGCAAGCGCCTCCTTCAGCAGTTTCCGGGCCTTGTTCAGCCGGGATTTTACCGTGCCCACGGGTATTTTCAAAAGCGCGGCGGTGGAGGCCAGGTCCTCCCCCTGGAAGTAGAACAGCGCCACCGCCTGACGCAGCTTGTCCGGCAGCGCCCCCACCGCCTCATACAGCGGGGAGTAATCCTTCTCCTCCGGGGCGGGGATGGAGCTGAGCAGCCGGTCCTTGTCCTCGCCGCTGGCAAAGTCCAGCAGGGGGGAGCGGGCCAGCCGCCGCAGGGCGCTGCGGTGGGCGTTCACGCAGATCCTGGTCAGCCACGGCTCAAATCCCTGGGCGGGGTCATAGCGCTCCAGGTATTTGAACGCCCGGAGCCAGGTCTCCTGGTACAGGTCGTCGGCGTCGAAGGGCTGGGGGCACAGGGCGCGGCACAGCCCGTACAGCCGCCGCCCATAGCGCTGAATATACTGGTCAATCAACCGCCCCACCCCCTTCACCTGTATATACCTTTGGGCCGGATAAAAGGTTCACCCTGGGGACAAATTTTTTTGCCGGGCCCGGGGCGGCGGGGCGGGAAAGGCACGCAGCGGGGGTGAAAGGGATTTTACTACGGGCTCGGCGGTGAAAATTAGATTAGGCTTGCCTTAAATATGTGCTCTGTGGTAAAATTGAAATGAAACTAAGTTGCAGCCGAAGGGTCGGCACGGGATGTTCCTTTTGTGGGTGAGAAGTTGGAGGCGAACCATGAGAGACCGTGACACGCCACTTAAGCTTGTGCGGCTTTGGCCAAGGATGATACGGGGATGCTATGAGGAGCTGGATATTTTGGCGGGGGCGAAGGCGGACCAGACCGTCTGGTGGCCGGACTACTGCCGGCTGCCCGTCAACGCCACGGTGACCTATCTGCAAAAGACGGGGATGGAGCCCAAGCAGGCGGCGGTGATGGCCTCGGAGCTGACCGCGTGCTGGCTGTGGCGGAGCAGCCGGGTGATGTACTGCTTTGACCCCGCCTTGGCGGAGGTGCTGGCCGGGCAGGCCATGGAGTCGGACGACACCGACGTGCTCCCGGCGCAGCTGCTGCTCCACCCGCCCCACCCCATCGTCTATATCAGGACCCCGGGCCTGCTGGAGCGGGTGGATGGGTTCTTCTACTGGGTGGACTACGATATCCTCCGGAAGGGGGCGGCGCTGCGGGTGCAGTGGGTGCTGGAGGACATGGGCCGCTCCTTCGGCCAGGCCATGCACATCTCCCCCGGGGCGACCCTGCGGGAGTGCGTGTGGGACACCATCAAGGCCTCCCGTGAGAACCTGGGCGAGCCCGCCGTGGTGGAGGTGAGGCCGGTGGCGGAGATGGCCGGGCCGCTGCTCAGCGCCCTGCAGCTGGTGCTGTACCTGGCGGCGGAGAACTCGGAGGTGTCGGAGGAGCTGGGGCCGGCCTTTTCCCCCACCCAGACGGGGCCGGGCGAAAAGGTGGTCAGCCTGGGGGACTGGGACCGGGAGGTCAAGACCTACCGGGTGGGCGGCCGCGTGGGCTCGGCGATCCGCCGGGCAAAGCGGGAGGAGCCGGACCGGGAGGCGGGGGAGGGCGGCAGACGGCGCCCCCACTCCCGGCGGGGCCATTGGCACCACTACTGGACGGGGCCCAGGAACGGGGAGCGGACGCTGATTTTGAAGTGGACGGCGCCCACCTTCATCCACGCCGAGGGTGGGGAGGAGAGAAACGTGGTGCGCTTCCCGGCCGGGGAGTGACGGCGGGGCACAGGGGAAAAGCAAATTCGAATCTGGCGCGGGGAGGCCATGAAACGTGGAACGGGAAAAGAGAAGGGAAAACATTGCGGCGGGCGTGGTAGGCGCCCTGCTGGGGACGCTGCTGGGCGTGGCCTGCACGGTGGTGCTGGGTCAGTTGGGCTATGTGGCGTCCATCTCCGGCCTGGTGATGGCGGTGGGGGCGCTGAAGGGCTATGAGCTGCTGGCGGGCAGGCTGAGCAAAAAGGGCGCGGTGGTTTCCTCAATCCTCATTTTGGGGATGACCTACCTGGCCCACAGGCTGAGCCTGGCCATCTCGCTGACCTCCGAGCTGGGGATGGACGTGCTGCGCTGCTTCCAGGCCATCCCCCCGCTGCTGAGGACCGGGCTGCTGGACGGCCCGGCCTACTGGGGCGACCTGGTGATGCTGTATGTGTTCACCCTGCTGGGGGCGGTGCCCACCATCATCGGGGGGCTGCGCGGCGCGGACATGCCCGATATGCCCCAGGGGGTGGGCGCCGTCCAGGACTCTGGGTCGGTGGAGGGGGCCTTTTACCCCGGAAGGTCGGACTGGATGCGCCCGCTGCGGGTGTGTGCCGCTCTGTCCATGTTTGTGGGCCTGGTGCCGGGGGTCGCGCTGCTCCTGGTCAGCGCCGCCAACGACACCGCCTTTGCCCCGATGTTCGCGGCGCTGGGGTGCATCATTGCCAGCGCGGTGATGATGTGCTTCGCCCTGCCCGTCATCCAGCTGTGCAACAACGCCATGGCGGTGATGGTGCGGGCTGGCGGGACGGTTTGGAAGGTCAATTTGCCCATGCTGAACAACGCCGATACATACCGCTTCACCAAGAGAACTGGGGCCTTCCGGGCCATCCGGTGGGACATCCTGAACGAGGAGGAGCGCTCCCGCGCGGTGACCTCCATCCAGCGGGCCATCGCCCTGCTGAGCGGCGGCCAGGTGATGCCGGGCAGCGCGCTGAGCCTGGCGGTGATGCCGCTGACAGACCTGCGGGTGGTGAAGGAGACCCCCTGGGCCTGGAAGTGCGCCTACGCCGGGAGGGACGGCCGGGAGAAGAAGCTCACCATCCCCAAGGCGTTCCCCGGCTTTGCCCCCGGCCCGGAGGCGGAGGCCGCCCGGGAGCCTGTGCCCGCCCGCTGGGGCCTGCTGGGCCTGGCGGTGGCGCTGGCGGCGGTGCTGGGGCTGGCCGGAGCCGGACTGGGCCGCCAGCTGGACGCCCCCGCCCCTAAAGCTCCCGCCCACTCGTCCATCTGCTATGAGCGGGCCGAGCCCCAGCGGATGCGGGGGATATCTTTAGAAATCAGGAGCCTCTATGAAGAAAACACTTTATGAGATCGCCCAGGCCCGGCTTAACGGACAGGCTCTGACCGACGCCGAGTGCCGCCGGGTGCTGGGATGGTTTGGGGGCCCGGCCCTGTATTTCGCCGACCGGCAGGAGAAGCAGCGGGCGCTGGACGCCCTGGCCTGGCTGTGCCAGAATGCCGCCGAAGGGGCGCGGGAGGGCCGCCTGGAGCGCTTTGCCCAGGCGTTCTCGCTGTCCCTGGAGGGGGCGCGGGAGAGGATGGAGAGCTTTTCCCGCCTGCTCCACCGCGAAAGCCCCGTCATCATCGGCGTCGAGGGGCTGGACGGCTCGGGGAAAACGGTCCAGGCGGAGCGGCTGCGCCGGGCGCTGGAGGCCCGGGGCGGCCGGGTGCTGGCTATTGACTTCCCCCAGTACGGCAGCTTTTTCGGCCGGGAGATCGGCGCGCTGCTGGCGGGGAAGGAGGGCGCCTCCGCCCTGGAGCTGGATGAGAAGTCCATGTGCCTGTGGTTCGCCATGGACCGCTGGAAGGCGCTGGACGGACTGGCGCTGGAGGACTATGACTATGTCATCTTCAACCGGTACACCCTGTCCAACGCGGTGTACCAGACCGCCCGGAAATACCGGAGGCTGGAGCGGGAGTTCGCGGAGTGGGTCTTTGTCCTGGAGCACATCCAGCTGGGGCTCCCCATCCCGGACGTCTACCTCTACCTCCACACGAAGGCGGAGCTGAGCGGGGAAAACGTGCTGAAAAAGGAGGGGCGGGAGTACACCCAGGGGCTGGATGTGTACGAGCGCTCGGAGGACCTGCTGGAGTGCTGCCACCGCATGTACCAGGAGATGGCCGAAGAGGTCCGGGAGATCCGCGTGCTGAACTGCCTGGACGGGTCCGGACGGCTGAAAAGCGTGGAGGACATCGGCGCGGCGGTGCTGGAGCGCCTGGGGGAAAATGGCCTTTTAAACTGAATGCGAGCAGAGAAAAAGCCGCGCAAACACTGGGGTTTGGCGGCTTTTTCCATATTTTAGGCGGCGGCTCAGCCTCGATTCCTCCGGGCCTCCTCCTCCCGCTCCTTGCACACCTGGGCCCAGTCGGGGATCTTCTCCATGGCCTGGGCCAGCTCCTTGAGGGCGGCGGGGACGTCGATGCCCTGGGGGCAGGTCCGGGCGCATTTGCCGCAGGCGATGCAGGCGGCGGGCCGCTTGTCCTCAGGCAGGGCGTCGAAGCGCATCCGGATGTTGGAGGTGAGGGCGAAGCGGGACTCGTTGCAGGCGGCGATCATGGCGGGGATGTCCAGCCCCATGGGGCAGCCGTCGCAGCAGTAGCGACAGGCGGTGCAGGGGATGGAGTCTTTCATGCCCTCCGCCAGCTCCAGCAGGGCGGCCCGCTCCGCCTGGGTCAGGGGCCGGTCCTGGGTGAAGGTGTCCACATTTTCCACCATCTGCTCCAGGCTGGACATGCCGCTGAGGATCACCTTCACATTGGGCAGGCCCTGGAGAAACCGCAGGGCCCAGGCCGCGGCGCTGTCCTGGGGGCGGTGGGAGCGCAGGGCTTCCATCTGGGCGTGGGACAGGGCGGCCAGCCGCCCGCCCCGGATGGGCTCCATCACCCAGACGGGGATGCCCCGGGCGGTGAGCAGCTCGTATTTCTCCTTCCCCTGCTGGAGGGTCCAGTCCAGATAGTTGAGCTGGAGCTGGCAGAACTCCATCCTGTCCCCGCAGTAGTCCAGGAATTTAGCCAGGGTGGGCAGGCCGCCGTGGCAGGAGAAGCCCAGGTGTTTAATCCGGCCCAGCCGTTTTTGCTCCACAAAGTAGTCCAGGATGCCCCACTGGGGGTCCATATACACCTGGATGGAGTTTTCATACACGTTGTGCAGTAAGTAGAAGTCGAAGTAGTCCACCCCGCACTTCGCCAGCTGCTCCTCGAAGATGGCGGCGGGGTCGTAGCGCTGGGCGATCTGGTGGCCGGGATATTTGTCCGCCAAATACCAGCTCTCCCGGGGATGGCGGGCCAGGGAGCGGCCCAGCACCCGCTCCGACAAACCGCCGTGATAGGGGTGGGCGGTGTCGAAGTAATTGACGCCGTGGGCCAGAGCGTAGTCCACCATGGCGTCCACCTGGTCCGTGTCGATGGCGGTGGGCTCGGTGCGGCCGGGGAGCAGGGGCAGGCGCATGGCGCCAAAGCCCAGGCGGGACAGGGCGGCGCCGTGAAAATCGTTGGTCAGCATGGTGCTTCCTCCTCAAAGATAGTTGGTACCATTATATTTTACCGGGGAAAAGATATCAAGGGCCATTTTGAAAATGGCTCGGCGGTCTGAGACGGGCTGCCGAGCAGAAACAATGCTCCAGAAAACGGGAAGTAAAAAAATATTTAATAAGGTAGATGACAAAAGGCCCCGCTTGTGATAAAATATCATATTTGAGAGGGGAGATGCCGCCGTGAGTGAACAGAGATACGAGGACCACCCCGTTGAGCGAGTCCTCCAGATGCTTTGCCGGCCCTCGCGCTCCGGCCCGGAAAAGGCGGGCGGCGCACAGATGACACAGAGCTTTGTCCACTTCATGGATGAGATGCCGGGCGGTTTTTTGATCTACCGGGCGGACCAGGGTGAGGAGATCATCTACGCCAACCAGGGGCTGTTGCGCATCTTCCAGTGCGACACCGTGGAGGAATTCATGGCCCACACCGGTGGGTCCTTTCGGGGGCTGGTGCACCCGGACGATTTGGAGGCGGTGGAGCACAGCATCCTCGTCCAGATTGAGGCCAGCCAGTACGACCTGGATTACGTGGAGTACCGCATCCACCGAAAGGACGGCGTGGTGCGCTGGATCGAGGATTACGGCCACTTTTTCCGCAGCAAGACTGTGGGCGACATTTTCTATGTGTTTCTGAGCGACGCCACGGAAAAGCACGAGCGGCTGCTGCGGGAAAAGACCGCGCTGATGAACGAGCGGCTGGAGCGGGAGCGGAAGCTGCGCCACGTCATCGAGGAGTACGACAAGGAGCGCACCCTCATCAACGAGGAGTATCTCCGGCAGCTGGAGGTCATCGAGGGGCTGAGCGTCAACTATGAGGCTATCTGCTATGTGGACTTGGACCGGGATCAGATCATACCCTACCGGCTGAGCGTGCGCACCGCCGCGCTGTTCTACAACAAGATGGCCAATCGGGAATATTCACAGTACGCCGACAACTATGTGGCCATGTGGGTCCACCCGGAGGACCGGGACATGGTGGCCCGGGCTACCGCCCCGGAGTACATGAAGGAAAAGCTGGAGGAGAGCCGGACCTATTACCTCAACTACCGGGTGATCGTGGGAAATGAGCTGCAGTACATCCAGCTCCGAGTGGTGAACGTGAGCCACGAGGAGGGGGTGTGCCAGGTGGTGATGGGCTACCGCCGGGTGGACGAGGAGGTCCAGCAGCAGATGGAGCAGCAGGCCCTGCTGGCCGAGGCGCTGGCCAAGGCCAATCTGGCCATCACCAGCAAAAACACCTTCCTGTCCAACATGTCCCACGACATGAGGACCCCCCTCCACGCCATTTTTGGCTTTACCTCCCTGGCCAAGCTGAACCTGGAGAACGCCGCGGAGGCGTCCAGCTATCTGGACCGGGTGGAGGCGGCCAGCCGCCAGCTGCTGGAGATGATCGACAAGGTGCTGGAGGTGTCCTCCCTGTCCGAGTCCGCCGAGCTGGAGGAGACGGAGTGCGACCTGCGCCAGACGGTGGGCGAGGTGTTCAGCTTTTTGGAGCCCCAGGCCCAGGAGAAGGATATCGCCTTCACCCTGGACTGCGAGGGGCTGCGCCACAATGTGGTGTTCACCAATCAGGAGAAGCTGCGCCAGCTGATTATGTACCTGGCCAACAACGCCCTGACCTATACCAACGCGGGGGGGCGGGTGTCCATCCGGGTGGAGGAGGGGGAGGAGCTCCCCAGCCAATACGCCGTCTACCGCTTTACCGTGGAGGACACCGGCATCGGCATCAGCCCGGAATTTTTGGAAAAGCTGTTCGAGCCCTTCAGCCGGGAGAAGAACACCACCCTGGGCGGGGTCCACGGCATCGGACTGGGGCTCACCATCGCCAAAAACATCGTGGACATGATGGGCGGAGTGCTCAGCGTCCAAAGCGCGGTGAACAAGGGCAGCACCTTCACCGCCGCCTTCCGCTTCCGGGTGCAGGAGTGGCACAGCGCCGCCCGCAAGCCCGCCTCGGACGAGGCCGCGTTCCGCATCCTGCTGGCGGAGGACAACGAGATCAACCGGGAGATCGAGATGGAGCTGCTGGGAGAGCTGGGCTTCGAGATCGACCCGGCGGAAAACGGGAAAATCGCTTTGGAGAAGATGGAGCAGTCCGCCCCCGGCCACTATGACGTGGTGCTCATGGATCTGCAGATGCCGGTGATGGACGGCTGGCAGGCGGCGGTAGCTATCCGGGCCCTGCCCGACAAGGCCAAGTCCGGGATTCCCATTATCGCCCTGTCGGCCAACGCGCTGGAGCGGGATCTGCGCAAGTCCAGGGAGAGCGGCATCGACGCCCACCTGCGAAAGCCCATGGACCTGGCCCTGCTGCTGGAGACCATGGAGAAGCTGACGGGTAAGAAACCGCTGGCATGAGGCGGGCGTCCCGCGCCGCCGGAGGCCTTCAATCGGAAAAAGGGGAGGGAATGGGGCTTGGAGCCGGAAAACTTTGACCTGAAAAGGCTGTGGAACGCGCCGCCGGAGGCGGAAAAGCAGGGCCCGGAGCTGATGGAGGACTGGGGCTATATCATCAGCAGCCTGAGCAGTCTGTTTTTTTCCACCTACTATGTGAACGTGGAGCACGATACCTTCCGGGCGGTGACCCAGCTGCGCCGGGTGGGAGACGTGCTGGGGAACGAGGTGAACTGCACCGCGGCGCTGCAGATCTACGCCAACCACTTTATCCACCCGGAGGACCGGGAGGAGTATCTGCGGGTGATGAGCATGGAGAACCTCCGGGGGAGCCTGCGGTGGTGGCAGCCCAGCGTGGCGGTGGAGTACCGCAGGCTGGAGGACGAGCCAGGAAATCCCGACGACCCCTGGAGATGGGTGCGGGCGTCGGTGGTGCTGGCCCGCACCGGCCCGGACGACCTTCCCCAGACGGCGGTGTATGTAGCCCAGGACATCACCGGCGGCAGGCGGGCAAATGGAACGAGTACTTAGAGATGAGGGGTAAATGATATGGATCAGATTTTGGTGATCGACGACAGTCCGGTACAAACCACCTTCCTGTGCTCCATCCTGAAGGAGGATTATGAGCTCACCGCCCGACATACGGCGCGGGAGGGCCTCCAGGCCGCCAGGGAGGGGGGCTGGTCCCTGATTCTGCTGGACGTGGTCATGCCGGGAATGGACGGTTTTGAGCTGATTCAGGCGCTGAAGGCCGATGAGGCCACACGGTATGTGCCGGTCATCCTGATCACCAGCCTGTCGGACGCGCAGTATGAGGAGCGGGGCCTGGTGCTGGGGGCGGTGGATTACGTGACCAAGCCCTTCAACCCGGCTATCATCAAGGCCCGGGTGAACACCCATGTCCAGCTTTACCACTATCGGACCCGGTATATGGAGCAGGCCATGGTGGACGGGCTCACCGGCGTGGCCAACCGGCGCAGGTACGAGGAGCGGAGCATATCCCAGTGGCGGGAGGCCATCCGGTTCGGCCTGCCCTTCTCCATCTGCATGTTCGACATCGACAAGTTCAAGCTGTATAACGATACCTTCGGCCACCCGGCGGGGGATAAGGTGATCGCCAGCGTGGCCAGGACCGTGTCCTCCCACTTCCAGCGGGCCACCGACCTGTTCGCCCGGTACGGCGGGGAGGAGTTTGTGGCGGTGTTTCTGGGCCCCCAGGGGGAGTCCGCCTTTGAGTTCATGAAAACCGTCCGTCAGGCGGTGGAGGACCTGCACATCCAGCACAACTCCCCGGTGAGCCCCTGGGTCACGGTGAGCGTGGGGGGCGTCACGGTGACGCCCCAGCTGGGGGACAATCTGGACACCTATCTGAAGCTGGCGGACACCATGCTGTACGACGCCAAGCGGTTTGGCCGGAACATGGTGGTGTGGGCCGGCCGGAGCGGAGAGCAGTGGCGGGAGAAATAACAGGATATGAGAAAAGCCGTCCGGGGACTCCGGGCGGCTTTTTTGCGAAAATTCAGCCTGGCGGCGCAACCAGGGGCCCCAAAGGGCACTCTATATAGGCAGAACCGGTTCTGACCGACAGAAGGAAGTGAACGCCGTGACAGACCAGGCCCTGATCGAGCTGTTCCTGGCCCGGGCGCCGGAGGCCGTGGGCGCCCTCCAGGAGCGATACGGCCCCTACTGCCGGGCTGTGGCCGCCCGGCTGCTGTCCGACCCCCGGGACGTGGAGGAGTGCCTCAACGACTGCTGGCTGGCGGTGTGGCGGGCCATCCCCCCGGCCAGGCCCGAGCGGTTCAAGGGCTGGCTGGCGGCCATCGTCCGCAACCGGGCGCTGGCCACGGGGCGGGAGGAGCGCCGCCGCCCGCCCACGGTGGACGAGGCCGCCCTGGAGCTGGCCCGCTGTCTGCCGGAGGGGAACGACCCCCTGGAGGAGCTGGAGCTCCAGGCGCTGTCCCAGGCGGTGGAGGGGTTCCTCCGGACCCAGCCCCGTCAGGTCCGCGTCGCCTTCGTGCGCCGGTACTGGTACGCCGACAGTGTGGAGGACGCCGCCCGACGCCTGGGATGGTCGGTGAGCAAAACAAAAAGCGTGCTGTTCCGGGCGCGGAACAAGCTGCGCCGGCAATTGCAAAAGGAGGGTTTTCTGTGAAAAAAGAGCAGGCTTTCGAGCTGATGAACGCCATCCCACCCGACCTGGTGGAGGAGGCCGATGTCCAAGCGTCCGCCAGGCGTGCCTTGCCCAAGGCGGTCCGGGCGGGGCTGATCGCCGCCTGTCTGTGCCTGGCGTTTGTGGGCACCGCCTTCGCCGCCAATCCGGAGGCCGTGGCGGCCCTCATCGACCGATTGAGCGTCAAGCTGGTGTCCACGGGGGAGTTCAGCGGCTATTCCCTGGAGGGAGAGATGGTGAAGTATCCCCTCAGCGGGTTCAGCCCGGCTCTCAGCGCCGCCAGTGAGGGGCGGGAAAATCCCGCCGCCCCCGTCAGCCTGAGCTTTGACACCTGGGAGGAGGTCCAGGCGTTTCTGGGGGAGGAAATCCCCTGTGTCTGGCCCACAGAGTGGGACGCCGACCAATTTCAAGTGGTCCTGTTCCACACCGAGCTGGAAAAGCTGTGGGGCGTCCAGATATATAGCGTGGACCTGGGCCGCCAGGCGGAGGTGAACGTGCATATCTACACGGAGCATTGGACCGACCGGGGTGGGAGTGTCGCCGGCCTGTATGACCACTCCGAGTACAGCATGGAGCGTCTGGAGGGCTATGATATGGCCAACGGCTCCACGGCGGAGATCATCGCGGTGACCGAGACCGCCGAGACGGACCACATTGGTCAGTGCGGCGCCTATGGCTTTTTCATGCGGTCGGGGATCTTGTACCAGGTGGAGACCTTTGGAAACGTCAATACCCGGGACGAGACCGCCGCCCGTCTGCGGACCGTCCTGGACCTGTTCCCCTGAGAGCATGGGGAAACCCCCTTGAAGCGCCGCTTCAAGGGGGTTTTTTGTTCTCTCACTCCAGCACCGCGCCCCGGGCGGCGGAGGTCACCAGCTTGGCGTACCGGGCCAGATAGCCGGTCTTGATCTTGGGCTCGGGGCAGGTCCAGGCGGCTTTGCGGGCGGAAAGCGCCTCCTCGTCCACCAGCAGCTCTATTTTGCAGGCGGGGATGTCGATGGAAATCTGGTCGCCCTCCTCCACGAAGGCGATGGGACCGCCCTGGGCGGCCTCGGGACAGACGTGGCCGATGGACGCCCCCCGGGTGGCGCCGGAGAACCGCCCGTCGGTGATGAGGGCCACGCTCTCCCCCAGCCCCATGCCGCAGATGGCGGAGGTGGGGTTGAGCATCTCCCGCATGCCGGGGCCGCCCTTGGGGCCCTCGTAGCGGATGACCACCACGTCCCCGGCTACGATCTTGCCAGCGTAGATGGCCTCGATGGCCTCCTCCTCGGAGTTGAACACCCGGGCGGGGCCCTGGTGGCGCATCATCTCAGGGGCCACGGCGGAGCGCTTCACCACACAGCCCTCAGGGGCCAGGTTGCCCTTCAAAACGGCGATGCCGCCGTCGGCGGAGTAGGGGTTGTCGATGGGCCGGATGAGCTCATGGTCGCGGTTGACCACGCCCTCCAGGTTCTCGCCCAGGGTCCTGCCGGTGCAGGTCATGACGGAGGTGTCCAGCAATCCCTTTTTGTTTAGCTCCATCATAACGGCGTGGACGCCCCCCGCGCCCTCCAGGTCCTCCATATAGGTGTCCCCGGCGGGGGCCAGGTGGCACAGGTTGGGGGTTTTGCTGGAGATCTCGTTGGACATGTCCAAATCCAGCTCAATGCCGCACTCGTGGGCGATGGCGGGCAGGTGGAGCATGGTGTTGGTGGAGCAGCCCAGGGCCATGTCCACCGTCTCGGCGTTGTGGAAGGCGGCGGGGGTCATGATGTCCCGGGGCTTGATGTCCCGCTTCACCAGCTCCATGATCTGCATGCCCGCGTGCTTGGCCAGCCGCAGGCGGGCGGACCACACGGCGGGGATGGTGCCGTTGCCCGCAAGGCCCATGCCGATGGCCTCCGTCAGGCAGTTCATGGAGTTGGCGGTGTACATCCCGGAGCAGGAGCCGCAGGTGGGGCAGGCGTTATTGACGTACTCGTCTACGCCCTCCTCGTCCAGCTTTCCGGCGTAGTAGCCGCCCACGGCCTCGAACATGTGTGACAGGCAGGTGCGCTGCCCGTCGTTGAGCCGACCCGCCAGCATGGGCCCGCCGGAGCAGAAGATGGTGGGGATATTCACCCGGGCGGCGGCCATGAGCAGGCCGGGGACGTTTTTGTCGCAGTTGGGGATCATCACCAGGCCGTCGAACTGGTGGGCCATGGCCATGGCCTCGGTGGAGTCGGCGATGAGGTCCCGGGTGACCAGGGAGTACTTCATGCCCACGTGGCCCATGGCGATGCCGTCGCAGACGGCGATGGCGGGGAACTCCACCGGGGTGCCTCCGGCGGCCCGGATGCCGGCCTTGACGGCTTCCGCAATTTTGTCCAGGTTCATGTGGCCGGGAACGATCTCGTTATAGGAGCAGACCACGCCGATCAGCGGCCGCTCCAGCTCCTCCCGGGTGTAGCCCAGGGCGTAGAGCAGAGAGCGGTTGGGCGCGGCGGGGATGCCTTTTTTTACTACATCAGAGCGCATAAGGGTTGACCTCCTGATTTTTTCTGTTTCCTTACTATAGTATCCCTTTAAAGCGTGAGTGTCAAGAAAAAAGGGCGCACTGCGCCGCCATTTCCATAAAGTGTATGGAAACGTACCACTTTGGGGGGAGTGCACGGTATGGGTGGAGGGGGACGCCCTCTCAGTCAGCCTGCGGCTGACAGCTCCCCCAAAGGGGGAGCTGTTGGGCGGGGGCTGGGAAGGGTCCTACCTCCCCCTTTGGGGGAGGTGGCACGGCGAAGCCGTGACGGAGAGGGCCGTCCCCCACAATATTAAAGGAGGAAACAACATGCCAACCAACCGCACACCACATTACAGCCTCTCCCAATGGGAGCGGGACGACCGCATTCTGATGGAGGATTTCAACGAAGACAACGCGAAAATCGACACGGCGCTGGCCGGGCTGGAGGAGACGGCGGCGGGACATACGGCGGCGCTGTCCAGACGGGGTAACTGTCAAATCTACACCACCAGCTATGTGGGAAACGGCAAGTACGGCCAGGCAAATCCCATTACCCTGACGTTTCCCCGCAAGCCGCAGCTGGTGATTGTCGCACAAGTGAACTACGGAGCTATGATCGTGATGCCCCGGGGCTGTGGGCACATCATGCACACGGAAGGAAACCGCGGCGCATTGGTGGTTACATGGCAGGGAAATTCCGTCTCCTGGTGGACTTCTGACAATTCCTTAATCCAAATGTCGGAGCAGGACAAAACTTATATGGTGGTAGCCTTCTGCGCCATGGACTGAGCAATAAAGGAGCCCCCGCGCCTTGCGGCGCGGGGGAATCGTCTTATTCAAGCTCAAGATTCTCTGTCACCACACCCATCGCCTGGAGCTTTACCTCCAAAATGCGCTTTTGGTTTTTTATCTCTTTTTGCGGGTCGGCCGCTTTCATGATCCGCTGGAGATCGGTGTATCTCTCGATCGTCTGAGCAATCAGTTCCGTTTCTGTCATGATCCTCATCCTTTCTTTCTGCCGTTGGTTTTCCTTACGGCACCATTATACCAGTTCCGCGACGGTTTGTCCATACGTTTTTCAGACTGCTCAGGGCAAAAGAGCCCCCGCGCCTTGCGGCGCGGGGGGACTCTTATTGATTCTTTCAAATCACAGCCGATTAGTGGGGGATAATCGTAACGGTTGTGCCGCTCGGGCCATAATGTCCGCTGTTGCTGGTCCAAGCAGTGCTTCCAGTGCCGGTGATCTGAACTCCGGTCTGGCGGTAGACGTTACCATCAGCATCCTTAAAGTAGATGTTGATGATGTTGCGTCCATCCTGTGCGCTCACCATGGGAATGATGGCGAAGGACTTGATGCCCTTACTGCTGATATCGGTCATGCCATCGGTAACAGCCGGGCAGCTGCTACCATTAAGGTATGCCTGCTGGATGGTGTAGTTGTTCGGGCTGGCCGCCACATCACGGTCATAGTAGAAGAAGGGAACCTTGGAATCCAGGTTACTGATCCACTTGATACCGGTAATATCAAGGGTGATGCTCCCGTCGGTTTCAACAGTGGGAGTAAACTCAGCACCCCAGCTCACGAAGTCACCATAGCTGCCATTGAGCAGAGCGGCCTCAGACAACAGCTGGGTGTTGCTGGCGGTAGAGGGATCGCTGGGATCGGTCTCCTTGGTGGGTGTGCCACTGGGGAAGGCGGTCTCCCAGACCTTCTTGGCGGTGGGTACGGCAACCAGCTTAGCCACATCGGCCTCCTGGTAGCGGTCCACACGTGTACCCTTTACGTACACATTGAACCACATCACGCCAGTGGTGCCTTCCTCATACTTGACCTCAACGTCCGCAAGCTTCTCACCATAAGTATCGGCATAGACCTTCTCAATAGCCTCGCACTTGATGGAGGTGCTGACCTTGTCGGAGCCGGTGGCAACGAAGAATACTTCTTCGTCCGCAGCAGTGCTTCCGTCGAAGTCCAGAACAGCTATAACATTCACGTCAACGCCGCTGGAGCCGCTGGGCGCATTGCCGCCGCCGCTGGTGTCGATGTTGCTACCATTATCCTTATTCAGGTCACGGACCACGACCACACGGGCCACGTTGCCATCCAGGATGGCACTGATCTCGTAGTCATAGTTGCCATCGGTACCCTTGTTCAGGTCCTCAACCACATCCTCCAACTTGTCGGGACCCTCGTAGTACTCAATGGTCTCCTTCTGCTTGTTGGTCTGGATAAAGACAACCTTGGTGTCGTCCTTAATGCGGAAGCCGGTGGTGGTAGTGGTGTTCACGTAGAAGGTCTTGCCGTTCTTCAGGTAGGGCTGGCCTTCCTCGTCTATGAACGCACCATAACCGGTGTGGTTGTGGTTGGTGGAGCCGTCAGTGCTCTGATAGCTGGACGCCTCGTACAGGATGGTGTCCTTGCCCTTCTGGACAGTATTCTCCAGGGTATTGATGTTGCCCTCGTACTTGGCATCACCGATACCGCCAATGCTGTGGAAATTAAAGTGCGCCAGAGCGTCCACAGCTAGAGTGACAGACTTCACATTGCCGTCGCCCTTATACTTGACCTCATACCAGTTGTACTTCTTCATGGTATCCAGGTGCTTCAGGGCGTCGCCCTTGTAGGTGATCTCGGTGGCTACGCCATCCAGAGCGACCTCGCGGGACCAGGTCCACTGGTCGGCCTCGCCGTCGTAGGACTCCCGGGTCACGCCGCCGCTGGTCACATAGACCCAGTTGTCGGAGGTGGAACCGTCATCGGCTACAGTAACAGCGGCGATGATGTAGCCGTCGTCGTTGTACAGGGCATAGGCGCCATAAGCAACAGCGGTACAGGGATGGACACCGGTAACCTTGCCGTTACTATCAGCCTCGGCCTTGGCATTGGCCACAGTGCGCATGTCCAGACTTACATTGTCGATGCCTGTGATCACGCTGTCCACATCTGCAATGATACCGTGCCAGGTAGTGTCACTGGGCTTATCCACGTTGATGGTCTTGACGCTGACGTTCAGGTACACGGTATTGTCGTTGCCGTAGACCTTCTTGTAATCGCCTTCGCCGGAACCGCCCACCATGTCGATGTTCTTCTTGTTGATGGTCTCCGCAGAATTTTCGCTGGTGGCATCACCATTGTCGTCACCGGCAAGAGCAGTATCATGGCTCTGGGCCACGTCGTCCCCGTTGTCAGCGTCGATCTTATTGGCGATCTTCTTCAGGGTATAGATGCCGTCCTTGCTCACGGTGTAGCTGCACCAGGTGTTCACCAGACCGTAGTTGGTAACACCAGCCAGGATATCGTCGCTGTCACCAGCGTTGTAGGTGATCTCCTTCATGCTGCCGTCCAGGAAGATGCCGCTGGCCTCAATGTTCTTGGCATAGCGGTTGCTCAGGGCGTCGTCCACGCCGGTGATGAAGATGTAGTTGTCCGCGCTGGCCACCAGGTCCACGCCGATGGCGTAGCCGTACTTGTCCAGGTAGACGTCATACTTCTTGTCCTTCAGATTCTCGCGGCCGCTGCCGGTGTAGCGGTCCAGAACCTTGTAGTTCCACTCGGCGGCGTCGGAGTAGTCGTACTTGGTGCCCTCGACCACCACGTTGCTGTCCTTCTTAAAGGCGGTCATGGTAGCCTTGGCGATGACTTCGGGCTCCTCGATGGTCTGAATCGCGCCGTCAGCCACGGTCACCAGGAAGGTGTCGTCCTTCTTGATGTCCTCAATGGCGAAGTCGTCGCCGGTAACGGTGAGGGTCTCCTTGTCGTCGTCGGTGTTTTTGCGCGCGTCCACAAGCTTCATGAACTCTTTCTTGGCAGTGGTCTCTTTAATGCCGTAGACGTTGAAGTCGACCTCATCCTTCTTCTCGCTGTAGTCAGCCTTGGCCTTGGCCAGGTAGGTGTTGATGATGGCCACGGTAACGTCCTTCTGATCCCGTTCGTTGCCGGACTTGGGATCAATAAACAGCTGGGTCAGCACGCCGTTGCCGGTGGCGCCCACGCCGTCCTTGTTGTTGCGCAGGGCGCTGGCGGTCAGCTCAAACAGCTGCTCGTTGACCTCAGCTTTGTCCTGGCCGTCGATGTAGACGTTCTTATCGTAGTTCTTGTCGTCCAGAACGGACTTGGTGATCTCATCATACAGATCCTTGCCAGTGACCTCGGTGGTCCACTCCTTGCGGATCAGCTCCTTCTTCACGTAGGTGCCAACCTCAGCGCCCCGGAACTTCCACTCCCGGGCGGGACGGCCGAAGTCGTCGCGGGCGTCGTCCAGCTCCAGGTTGCCGTTAAACAGCTGCTCGCCCAGCTCCACGATAGCGCCGCTGTTCTGAGAGCCGATGGAGGTGGCCTCAACGTCGCTGATAGCGTAGGCGAAGTCCTTTCTGCTGGTGACGTTCACGTAGTTGACCTTGCCGGTGATGACCTGACCGTCGGGAGTGGTCAGGTTGATGGTCTGGCCGTCGGGCTCCACCATGCCAGTCTTCAGGGCGTTCAGCGCCATCTGAGCCACCTGGTTACGGGTCATGGGGGTGGCGGCATCGGTGCCCACACCCTCAAAGAGACCGATCTTGGTGCCCTGACGGACGGTGGATACCATAAAGCCGTCGGCATAGTCGTTTTGATAGCGGAAATAGCCCAGGGCGCGCATCATCATAGAGGCGGCCTCAACGGCGGTAACGGTGGC
>ERZ808028.428-NODE-428-length-36516-cov-5.356376_pt1 | contig 36516 bp, 48 predicted proteins | sample MGYA00380184_ERZ808028 | MGnify/ENA primary metagenome ERZ808028 (study PRJEB31490, sample SAMN06133397) | mouse gut metagenome | isolation source: J8_1 | host: mice | place: China: Chengdu | collected 2015-05 ...
CCTTTACGCCTTCGATCGTCGTAAATTCATGCAGCACGCCATCAAATTTCACCTGGCTTACAGCGGTGCCGGGCAAAGAAGAAAGCATAATTCTTCTGAGAGAGTTCCCAAGTGTGATACCATAACCTCTTTCCAAAGGTTCTACCACAAATTTGCCATACTTCTTATCGTCAGAGATTTCTACAACCTCAATATTAGGTCTTTCAAAATCGAACACTGCAAACACCCTCCTTTTATGAAAACTACACGCACAAGAAAAACAAACGTCTGCTTATGCAGCCCCTTTGTTTTTCTCTTACGCAACCTTATTTAGAATATAATTCGACGATAGCCATTTCATCAACAGGTACGTCTATCATTTCTCTTGTAGGAAGTGCTTTAATGGTGCCTTTGAAAGCTTCCAGATCTACATCCATCCATTCCGGAACCAGTCTGCCTGCCGTAACTTCGATGATATCTTTATACCTCTGCAGTTCTCTGGATTTCTCTCTGATCTCGATCGTATCGCCGACGCTGACCAGATAAGAAGGGATCTGTACGGGTTTACCGTTTACAAGGATATGCTGATGGCCGACGATCTGTCTTGCCTCTCTTCTTGTTCTTGCAAAACCCATTCTGAATACTACGCTGTCAAGCCTTCTCTCCAGCAGGATCATCAGGTTCTCACCTGTACGGCCTTTCATTCTTTCAGCTTTATTATAATAATTTCTGAAAGGTTTCTCCAAAACACCATAGATGAATTTCGCCTGCTGCTTTGCACGGAGCTGCAGAGCATATTCACTCATCTTTTTACCTGCTCTGGAAGATTTTCTTTTGGACTTCTTATCATATCCCAGAAAAGTCGGATCAAGTTCCAGGGAACGACATCTTTTCAGTACCGGTACTCTGTTTACTGCCATTTAATCAATTTCCTCTCTTTCTATACATTGTTTACAATACGTATTTCGTACATTCTTCCAACGCTGACAAAAATAACTATACACGACGGCGTTTCGGCGGACGGCATCCGTTATGAGGAACCGGGGTTACGTCACGAATGCTCACTACTTCCAACCCGGAAGCCTGAAGCGCACGGATCGCTGCTTCACGTCCTGAACCAGGACCTTTTACAAAAACGTCAACCGTCTTAAGGCCGTGCACAAGCGCTGCCTTTGTCGCTGTTTCTGCTGCCATCTGTGCCGCATACGGAGTAGATTTCCTTGAACCTCTAAAACCAAGACCACCGGCACTTGCCCAGCTTAAAGCGTTGCCTTCCGTATCCGTCAGTGTAACGATCGTATTATTAAAGGAAGACTGAATATGTGCCTGTCCGCGTTCAACGTTTTTCTTGACACGTCTTTTTGTTACCTTTTTTGCTGCAACTTTTTTTGCCATTTTAAACTAACCTACTTTCTTTTTACTATGCGTGTATGCATTTGCATGCGATGCATCTGCATCATGAACAATTTACTTATTTCTTCTTGTTTGCTACGGTTCTCTTCGGACCTTTTCTTGTTCTCGCGTTGGTCTTTGTATTCTGACCGCGAACAGGAAGTCCTTTCCTGTGACGGATACCGCGATAGCATCCGATCTCCTGCAGCCTCTTGATATTCAGAGCAACTTCTCTCTTCAGATCACCCTCTACCATATAGCCTGCATCGATCACTTCACTGATCTTCTTTACTTCTTCGTCTGTCAGATCGCGACAACGGGTATCAGGATTCACCTTTGCCGCCGCACAGATTTTTGTTGCACTCACACGTCCAATACCATAAATATAGGTAAGTCCGATTTCGACACGTTTGTCTCTGGGTAAGTCTACACCTGAAATACGAGCCATTCCATTTTCCTCCGCTTTCTTTGTTTCTTTGGATTTGCCGGGAAATGCAGCGCACTTCCTTATGCAATTAAGTTACTAATTGACTGGGCCAGACAACGCTCAGACCGCTTCGCGAACCATTCTTATACCAGACAGCGAATATTACGCTTCGCGGGCCATCTTTATGCCATACAAACGTTTCTGACCAGCCGGAAATGAATCCAGCCTTTCCGAATACCTCTCGGTATCAAAAAGTAAAATGCTGAGCGCGCCAGCACTGCTGAACATTGAACATATCAGCATCGCTGAACCAGTCAGCATGGAACAGGCTCTCAGCCCTGTACCTGTTTATGCTTTGGATTCTCACAGATTATTCTTATTTTTCCTTTTCTCTTAATAACTTTGCACTTTTCGCAAATCGGTTTTACTGATGATCTAACCTTCATCGTGTTCCCTCCTTTCAAAAAGACCGTTTCTCATTGTATCATATCCGCATTGTTAATGCAAGCATAAATTATCGGAAAATCCTTATTTTACGGGAAACTTCTTACTTATCCCTCCAGATGATTCTTCCTTTGGAAAGGTCGTAGGGAGAAAGCTCCAATGTCACCCTGTCACCGGGCAGGATACGGATAAAATTCTGTCTCAGCTTGCCGCTGATATGTGCCAGTACCTTGTGTCCGTTTTCCAGTTCCACCTGGAACATCGTATTGGGGAGTTTTTCCACCACAGTTCCTTCAATTTCGATTACATCTGCTTTTGACATGCTTTAACCTCCTGAATAATGATACTCACATCAATACTTTCTCCCCGAAGCAGTTTTTCCGCCACTTCAGGATTCTTATATTTTTTAATGATCTGGATATGCTTTTTATTCTTCTTCTTCGGATTCCCGCAGGATCTTATTTTTCCATCCGCAAGATATACATACTCTTTCTCTTCTCCGACGATCAGATATATTTTATTTCGATCATGCCCTGCAAGGGACAGTGCCATACAACCCGTCATATTATTGTCATTCCAATTCCGCAGAACCCTGCTGTTTCTATAAATAATCATGGCTGAGCGTCAGAATCTCCGGTTCCCCCTCCGTGATCAGGATCGTATTTTCATAATGTGCCGAAATACTTCCGTCCTCCGTCACGACGGTCCAGTCATCATCCAGCCATTCCACATCCGCACGTCCCAGATTGATCATGGGTTCCACCGCCAACGTCATACCGGGTACCAGCCTGATCCCTTTTCTTCTCTGCCTGAAGTTTGGGATCTGAGGATCTTCATGCAGGGAAGTTCCGATGCCGTGTCCCACAAGATCCCTGACTATCCCGTAGCCGAACTGGCTGATATAACTGTCTATCGCATTGGAGATATCATGGAGATGGGCGCCTGCCCTCGCCTTTTTGATCCCTTCGAAAAAACTCTGGCGGGTTCTTTCTATTAAAAGACGCGCCTCTTCGCTGATCTCACCAACCGCATGCGTTCTTGCCGCGTCGGAATGATATCCTTTGTAGATCAGGCCGGCATCCAGGCTTACGATATCGCCGTCCATCAGGATCCTCTCCCTGTGGGGAATCCCGTGTACCACCTCGTCATTGACCGAAACACAGATGGATGCCGGATAACCGTTGTAATTCTTAAAATTCGGTATACAGCCCATCTCGCGTATCATCTTATCTCCCGCTTCATCGATATCCAGCGTGGAGATGCCCGGCCTGATCATTTTTCCCAGTTCATCATGTACTATTTCGAGGAGCCTGCACGACTCCCGCATAAGCTCGATCTCTCTTGCCGATTTTACACTAACTGCCATTGCCCATGCCTTCTTTTTTATGTCTACTCCAGAATATTCGTAATTGCTTTAAATACATCCATCATGTCCTGTGTGCCGTCCACCGTCTTTAAAATACCCTTCTTTGTATAGAACTCGATCAGCGGCTGTGTCTGTTCATGATAAACGTCCAGACGTTTCTGCACCGTTTCTTCTTTATCATCATCGCGAAGAATAAGCGCTTCCCCGCAGACATCACACACGCCTTCTTTTTTCGGCGGCACATTTACGATATGATATGTCGCGCCGCAGGAAGAACATGCACGCCTTCCCGACATTCTCCTGATGATACTCTCATCCGGCACTTCCATATCGATCGCCACATCGATCTTATCACCCAGCTTCTCAAGCTCCTCTTCCAGAACTTCAGCCTGCGGGATATTTCTCGGAAAACCGTCCAGAATGTATCCGTTCTTACAGTCATCCTGAGCCACTCTGTCCAAAAGGATCCTGACTGTCAGCTCATCCGGCACAAGTTCGCCGCGGTCCATGTAGCCTTTTGCCTCTTTGCCGAGTTCTGTGCCGTTCTTAATATTTGCGCGAAAAATATCCCCTGTGGAAACATGCGGCAGATGATACTTCTCCGCTATCATATGTGCCTGTGTTCCCTTTCCCGCTCCGGGCGCCCCTAACATTATAATCTTCATCAATAAACCTCCATAATCTGGGTTTCATCCTTCTTCACTGGATTATGGGATGAGGTATTCCCCATCCCATATCATAGCCTATAGCTTCTGCTCTTTATCAATCGTTTAAAAATCCTTTGTAATTGCGAACCAGCATCAGTGATTCCACCTGTTTTAATGTCTCCACGATAACACTGACGATAATGATCAGGCTTGTGCCGCCGAAGGATACGCTCGCACCGAACGCGCCGTTAAAGAAGAACGGCAGTACGCATACGATCGTAAGTCCGCAGGCACCGATGAAGATGATATAATTCAGGATCTTTGACAGATACTCGCTGGTCGGTCTGCCCGGTCTGATACCCGGAATAAATCCGCCCTGCTTCTTCATATTCTCCGCAATCTCTATCGGATTGAATGTAATGGATGTATAGAAGTAAGCAAAGAATATTACCAGTGCAATATATAATACAAGGCCGATGCTGTAAAGCGGCTCACTCGGTCTGCACCAGTTGCTGGAACTGAGTGCTCTCAATACCTTGCCGCCAAAGCCTGTGCCGCCGCTCACTCCTAAAAGGGAGCAGATGATCACAGGAAACTGCATAAGGGAAGATGCGAAGATTACCGGGATAACGCCTGCCGTATTGATCTTCAGCGGAATGTTGCTGGAGTTTCCTCCATACATTTTCCTACCCTGCATCTTCTTCGCATACTGTACCGGGATCTTACGCGTTCCGGAATTCAGTACGATAACAAGTACTACCATTAAGATGATAACAGCAATGATGATCACCGCGGCAACCACTGCCGGCGCGATCTCCTTACCGAATACGAACTGGTTGAACAGTGCTGTAATATCCTGCGGCAGTCTTGAAACGATATTGATCGTCAGGACAACGGAGATACCGTTTCCGATCCCCTTTTCCGTGATCTGTTCGCCGATCCACATCAGGAATGCACTGCCGGCCGTAAGCGCAACGATCACTGTGATAACATTCAGTGCATTATATGTCTCTAAAAGGCCGCGCCGGCCGAAACCGATCGCCATAGCGCCGGATTCGATCACTGCCAGTGCCACCGTGACATAACGGGTGATCGCCGTGATCTTCTTTCTGCCCTCTTCTCCGTCCTTCTGCATCTCCTCCAACTTCGGGATCGCAATGGTCAGAAGTTGAATGATAATGGAAGATGTGATGTAAGGCGTGATATTGAGTGCAATGACTGACATGCTCAAAAACGAGCCGCCTGTAAACGCATCAAAGAGATTAAATGCATCTCCTGTCTGCTGGGCAAACCAGTTTGCAAAATAGTCTCTGTTTACCCCCGGTACAGGGAGCTGGGATGCAAGTCTGATGATCACAAGCATTCCCAGCGTATAGAGAACTCTCTGTCTGATTTCCTTTACTTTAAATGCATTTTTTAATGTTATAAGCATTACATTACCTCTGTTGTTCCACCAAGTGCCTGAATTTTTTCAGCTGCAGATGCGCTGAAAGCATTTGCTTTAACATTCAGCTTTTTGGTAAGTTCTCCGTTTCCAAGGATTTTCACACCATCTCTGGGATTTTTTACAATGCCTCTGTCCATCAATGCCTGTACATCCACTACAGAGTCATTCTCAAATACTTCAAGAGCGCCGATATTAATGCCTACGATCTCTTTTCTGTTCCTGTTCTTAAAGCCTCTCTTAGGAAGACGTCTGTATAAAGGCATCTGACCGCCTTCAAAGCCGATTCTGGGAGCTCCGGAACGGGCTTTCTGTCCTTTATGGCCTTTGCCGGCTGTCTTGCCGTTACCTGAACCGTGTCCACGGCCTCTTCTAAAATTATCGCTGTGTTTGGAACCTTCCGCAGGTCTCAAGTTAGATAAATCCATCCTGATGACACCTCCTTCTCTATTAAGCTTCTTCTACTTTTACTAAGTGTCTTACTCTCTGAATCATGCCTCTGGTCGCTCCGTTATCAGGCATTTCCACTGTCTGATGCATTTTCCGAAGCCCCATTGCAACGACAGTTGCACGCTGCTTGGGGATCGCACCAATAGGAGATTTCACTAAAGTAATCTTTAACATTTTATTATCTGCCATTTTGGCCTCCTCCTTTCTAGCTTACAACTTCTTCAACGGATTTACCGCGGCTTTTAGCGACCTCCTCAGGAGTCTTAAGCTGGCTTAAGCCTGAGATCGCCGCAAGGACTACGTTCTGTTTGTTATTGGAACCCAAAGACTTGGTACGGATGTTCCTGATGCCCGCAAGTTCACAGACGATACGCGCGGGGCCGCCTGCAATGATACCGGTACCTTCGGGAGCCCTCTTTAAAAGAACCTCCGAGGAACCATATTTTCCGATAAAGTCATGTGTGATACTGTTGTTTTCATCAATGGCAACATTTACCAGATTCTTGATAGCGTCTTCTTTGCCTTTTCTGATGGCCTCAGGGATTTCAGTAGCTTTTCCCAGGCCGGCACCTACATGACCATTGCCGTCACCAACAACCACGAGAGCTGTAAAACGCATATTACGTCCGCCCTTTACAACCTTAGTAACACGTTTGATGGTAACAACTTTTTCCGTTAATTCCATGTTGCTTATATCTATGATTGTACGCTTCATGTACGTTTCTCCCTTCCTAGAATGTAAGGCCAGCTTCTCTGGCCGCGTCAGCTAACGCTGCTACTTTACCCTGGTATATATAACCGCCTCTGTCGAAGACAACTGTTGTAATACCTTTTTCAAGTGCTCTTTTACCGATTACCGTTCCGAGATATGCCGCTGCATCAACGTTGTTTGTCTTCTCCAGTTCAGCCTTTATCTCTTTTTCAAGTGTGCATGCGGAAGTAAGCGTTACTCCTGCGGTATCGTCGATAATTTGAGCATACATATGATTATTGCTTCTGAACACTGAAAGACGAGGTCTTGCAGCGGTCCCGGACAAACGGTTACGCATTCTTCTGTGCTTTTTCGCACGAACTTCCTGTCTTGATTTTTTACTAACCATCTTTACACTCTCCTTATCTGTTATTTCTTACCGGTCTTGCCGACTTTACGTCTGATCACTTCGTCAGCATACTTGATACCCTTGCCCTTATAAGGTTCAGGTCTCCTCTTATCTCTGATCTCCGCTGCAAACTGGCCGACTTTTTCTTTATCGATACCTTTTACGATGATCACGTTCTGTCCTTCCAGCACCGTCTCAATACCTTCGGGATCCGTCATCTCAACCGGGTGGGAATAACCGAGAGATAAGGTAAGCACCTTACCTGCCTTTGCCGCCCTGTAACCTACACCGTTTACTTCCAGCTTCTTCTGGAAACCTTCCGTCACACCGACTACCATATTGTGGATCAGTGTTCTGGTCAGGCCGTGTAAAGATTTCATTTTCTTTAAGTCATTCGGTCTGGATACGGTAACTTCCGCACCCTCCACCTTGATCTCCATCTCGGATGGAAGCACTCTCTCCAGAGTACCTTTAGGACCTTTTACAGTCACTTTATTATTTTCTGCAACTTCCACAGTGACACCTGCGGGAATCGCGATTGGCATTCTTCCTATACGTGACATGCCCGTACCTCCTATATCCTTTATTTTGCCATAGCGTTGGAGAAAATGCGAAGCATTTTTCTCCCGGACGAAACTTGTTTCGTCCTTACCATATAAATGCTAACACTTCGCCGCCTACGCCTAACTCTCTTGCCTTCTTGTCTGTGATAACGCCCTGATTCGTGGAAACGATAGCGATTCCCAGACCACCCAGAACCTTCGGCATATCTTCTTTCCCTGCATATACACGAAGACCGGGCTTGGAAATTCTCTTGATACCGGAAATGATCTTTTCATTTCTGTCTGCACCGTACTTCAGGCTGATGCGGATCGTATTGAATGAACCGCCTTCAATCACTTCATATTTCTTGATATAACCTTCATCTGACAGAATCTGCGCGATAGCCAGTTTCATTTTAGATGAGGGCACGTCTACTGTATCATGTTTTGCAGTATTTGCGTTACGGATTCTTGTAAGCATATCTGCAATAGGGTCACTCATTGTCATGGTCAGTTTCCTCCTTCTTCTTTTTGACTCATCACGCTTTTCTACCAGCTTGATTTCTTTACGCCGGGAATCTCGCCCTTATATGCCAACTCACGGAAGCAAATTCTGCAGATTCCGTATTTCCTTAAATATGCGTGGGGACGACCACAAATCTTGCAGCGGCTGTAAGCTCTCGTAGAGAACTTCGGTTTACGCTGCTGTTTAATCTTCATCGCTGTCTTAGCCATGGAATTTACCTCCTGTTATTTTTCATAGGGCATATTGAATAATCTCAGTAACTCACGCGCTTCTTCGTCCGTCTTTGCAGTGGTTACGATGATGATATCCATGCCTCTTACTTTGTCAATCTTATCATATTCGATTTCCGGGAAGATGATCTGTTCCTTGATGCCCAGCGCGTAGTTGCCTCTCCCGTCAAACGCGTTTGCGCTGACGCCTCTGAAGTCACGCACACGGGGCAGTGCCAGGTTGATCAGGCGGTCCAGGAACTCATACATCTTCTCGCCGCGGAGAGTTGTCTTACAGCCGATAGACTGTCCTTCCCTGATCTTGAAGTTAGCGATAGATTTTTTTGCCTTTGTGATAACAGCATGCTGCCCTGTGATCTTTTCCATATCAGCGACAGCAGCTTCCAATACCTTCGGATTTTCCTTTGCTTCACCAACGCCCATGTTTACAACGATCTTGTCGATTTTAGGAACTTCCATGATATTTTTATAGCCAAATTTTTTGATCATAGCGTCTACGATCTCATCTTTGTATATATCTTTTAATCTGCTCATGATTACCCTCCTCCCTTAATCGATCACATCGCCTGTAGACTTGGCGAAACGTACTTTCTTATCACCGTCCATCTTAAAGCCTACTCTGGTCGGTTTTCCTTTGTGCACATACATCACATTGGAAATGTCGATCATAGCTTCTCTCTGCACGATACCGCCGTTGGCGTTCGCTGCGGAAGGTTTCATATGCTTTGTGACCATATTCACGCCTTCTACCAGCACCCTGCCGTTTTTGCGGTCGATTTCAAGGACTTTGCCTTCTTTGTCTTTATCTTTTCCGGCGATCACTTTAACCATATCGCCTTTTTTGATCTTTAACATTGCCATAACCGGTATCCCTCCTATAATACTTCCGGAGCCAGAGAAACGATCTTCATAAACTGTTTCTCACGAAGCTCTCTTGCTACCGGTCCAAAGATACGGGTTCCTCTCGGAGTTTTGTCATCTTTGATAATAACAGCAGCATTTTCATCGAATCTGATGTAAGAACCATCTTTGCGGCGGGCGCCTTTTACGGTACGCACTACAACAGCTTTTACTACATCGCCCTTTTTCACAACGCCGCCTGGTGTTGCATCTTTAACAGAAGCAACGATTATATCACCAATACTTGCATATCTTCTTGTAGAGCCGCCCATTACCCTGATGCAAAGCAGTTCCTTTGCACCTGTGTTATCGGCAACTTTCAGTCTGGTTTCCTGCTGAACCATGTTGATTCTCCTTTCACTTTACTTGTCCGGGGCCGATTATTTTGCCCTCTCAACAATCTCAACAAGTCTCCATCTCTTGTCCTTGGACAGAGGCCTTGTCTCCATAACCTTCACGGTATCACCGATATGACAGTCGTTGTTCTCGTCATGAGCTTTCAATTTGTAAGTTCTCTTCACGATCTTGTTGTAAAGCGGATGCATTTCGTTGTTCTGAATCGCCACAACGATCGTCTTATCCATTTTATCGCTGACAACCTTGCCAGTACGTGTCTTTCTTAAATTTCTTTCCACGATTTGCTCTCCTTTCCAGTTAATACAATACGCTCATTTAGTTTGCCTTTGCTGTGATAACAGTCTGAATACGGGCAATGTTCTTTCTCACTTCTTTGATCCTTGCTGTATTGTCCAACTGATTCGTTGCGTTCTGGAACCTCAAATTGAAAAGTTCTTTCTTGGCAGCCACTAACTCCTCTGCTAATTCTGCAGATGTCTTTGCCCTTAAATCTTCAACATATTTACTAGTTTTCATTTGATACACCGCCTTCCAAGTCTGCTTTAGAAACGATTTTACATTTACATGGAAGCTTATGTGTTGCAAGACGCAGTGCTTCTTTTGCAATATCCTCAGGCACGCCCGCGATCTCGAAAAGCACGCGTCCCGGCTTAACAACTGCTACCCAGTATTCGAGAGTACCTTTACCGGAACCCATACGTGTTTCTGCTGGTTTTGTTGTCACAGGTTTATCCGGGAAAATCTTGATCCAGACTTTACCGCCACGTTTCACGTAACGGGTCATAGCCACACGGGCCGCCTCGATCTGGTTGGATTTTATCCATGCAGGTTCCGTTGCGATAATACCGTATTCGCCATAGGTAATCGTTGTGCCTTTGGTAGGTTTGCCTGCCATGGAACCGCGGAACTGTTTACGACGTTTTACTCTTTTTGGCATTAACATAATTATTTCTCGCTCCCTTCCTTATTTCCTTTGGCGGGAAGTACTTCGCCCTTGTAGATCCAGACTTTCACACCGACCTTGCCATATGTGGTATCTGCTTCCGCAAAACCGTAATCGATATCAGCTCTCAGTGTCTGAAGCGGAATAGTACCTTCACTGTAGAACTCTGTACGGGCAATATCCGCACCGCCCAGACGTCCGGAGACAGCCGTCTTGATGCCGAGCGCCCTCGCTTTCATCGTTCTGCCCATGCAGGACTTCATAGCTCTTCTGAAAGATACACGGTTCTCAAGCTGCTGCGCGATATTTTCCGCGACAAGCTGTGCATCCCTGTCAGGCACTTTGATCTCCTTGATATCGATCAGTACCTTCTTGTCTGTCAGTTTGGAGAGTTCTGTCTTCGTCTTTTCGATCTCCGCGCCCGCTTTACCGATCACAACACCGGGTTTTGCTGTATAAATGATAACTTTTACCCTGTCGGAAGCTCTTTCGATTTCAATCTTGGAGATACCGGCAGCATATAATTTCTTTTTCAGATATTTTCTGATATTATAGTCTTCTACCAGATAATCGGAAAACTCAGCATCAGCATACCATCTGGAATCCCAATCCTTAATAATACCGACTCTGAGGCCGTGAGGATTAACTTTCTGTCCCATATATTACTTAACTCCTTTCTTTCTCCCTGTCGTTATTTCTCGTTCAGCACAATCTTGATATGGCTCATCTTCTTTTCGATTCTGTAAGCCCTGCCCTGTGCCCGGGGTCTCACACGTTTCATAATAGGACCGTTGCTCGCGTAGCACTCCTCTATATAAAGGTTAGCCGCATTCATGCCGTTGTTGTTTTCAGCATTGGCAATTGCTGATTCCAGTAATTTTTTGATGACGCCGGATGCATATCTGGGATTGTACTCCAGGATCGCAAGAGCGTTCGTTACATCTTTGCCTCTGATGGCATCTAATACAAAGCATGCTTTCTGTACAGGAATCCTTGCGTAAGATAACTTAGCGGAAGGTCTTGTATCTTTCTGAGCATTTCTTTCTCTTTTAATCTGACTTCTATGTCCTTTAGCCATAGTTCAAACCTCCTTTCATATGAAAATCTCTGATTTCCATATTAACCTTTCATCTCACTTTGGATTTTTTATCTTCTTTTGCATGTCCCCTGTAGGTTCTGGTTGCAACGAATTCGCCTAATTTATGTCCAACCATATCCTCCGTAACATATACAGGTACATGCTTTCTGCCGTCGTGAACCGCAAACGTATGTCCTACGAAAGACGGAAAGATTGTGGACCGACGGGACCAGGTCTTAATAACCTGTTTCTGGCCGGATGCATTCAAAGCATCTACTTTTTTCAGCAGGCTTTCATCTGCAAACGGTCCTTTTTTCAGTGATCTCGACATGATTCTTCCTCCTCAATATTTTTACTTAATAGCTCTGCCGTCTCTTCTTCTTATAATCATCTTATTAGAAGCTTTTTTCTTCTTACGGGTCTTTAAGCCGAGTGCAGGTTTACCCCAGGGTGTGCTCGGGCCGGGACGTCCGATCGGTGCACGTCCTTCACCACCGCCGTGCGGATGGTCATTCGGGTTCATAACGGAACCGCGGACTGTCGGGCGGATGCCCATGTGACGTTTCCGTCCTGCTTTACCAATATTGATAAGGTTGTGGTCAACGTTTCCTACTACACCGATTGTAGCGCGGCAAACGCTGAGAACCATTCTCATTTCACCGGAAGGAAGACGCAGTGTCGCATACTTGCCTTCTTTTGCCATAAGCTGTGCGCTGTTGCCGGCGCTGCGGACCATCTGGCCGCCCTTGCCCGGATGCAGCTCGATGTTGTGCACCTGTGTGCCGACAGGGATCGCAGAAAGGGGCAGGCAGTTGCCGACTCTCACTTCCGCATCGGGACCGTTCATCACTTTCATGCCGTCCTTCAATCCTTCGGGAGCGATGATATAAGTTTTCTGACCGTCCGCATAGCAGATCAGCGCAATGTTTGCCGTTCTGTTCGGATCATATTCGATACCGATAACGGTTGCCGGAATGCCGTCTTTATTTCTCTTAAAATCAATGATCCTGTATTTCTGTCTGTTGCCGCCGCCGTGATGGCGAACGGTGATCTTGCCCTGATTGTTGCGGCCTGCATGTTTCTTCTTGCTTGCAAGCAGGGACTTCTCAGGTGTCTTTTTTGTGATCTCAGAGAAATCAGAACCAGTCATATTTCTTCTGGAAGGTGTATATGGGTTGTAGGTTTTAATTCCCATGTCTTTTTTCTCCTTTTCTTTTTATGTCGCAATAGATTTTTCGGCGCTTCACCGGACCTGCCGGCTCTATCGCATAGCCAGAGGGCGCCGCCTTCATTTTAGAGGCCTGTAAAGATCTCGATCTCCTTGCTGTCCGCCGTGAGCTGGACGATCGCTTTCTTTCTCTTTGCCGTCCTGCCGACAGTCATGCCTCTTCTTTTTTTCTTGCCGTCAAGGTTCATCGTGTTGACACGCTCGACCTTGGTTCCTTCGAACATCTTTTCCACAGCTTCCTTCACCTGCGTCTTTGTCGCATCGGGATGCACCAGGAATGTATATCTTTTATCCGCCATGCCGGACATGCTCTTCTCGGTGATGACCGGTTTCAGGATGATATCATAATATTTCAGGTCAGCCATTATGCATACACCTCCTCAATTTTTGTCACGGCGTCTTTTGTCAGGATCAGTGTGCCTGCTTTTAAGATGTCGTAAACATTGATCGTCCCGGGCAGGGCGGTCTGTACGAAGGGAAGGTTGCTTGCGGATTTGATCACCACATCGTCCTTTTCTCCCAGTACAACCAGTGCCTTGTCTTCCACTTTCAGGTTATCCAGCACTGCCTTGAACTTCTTTGTCTTGATCTCGTCAAACTTCAGTTCATCCAAAACGATGAGTTTGCTTGTCGCAACTTTGTCGGATAAAACCGATTTCAAAGCTGCTCTCTTTTCTTTCTTATTTATCTTAAAGGAATAGTCTCTCGGCACGGGAGCAAATACGACACCGCCGCCCTTCCACTGAGGCGATCTTGTGGATCCCTGTCTCGCATGACCGGTTCCTTTCTGTCTCCAGGGCTTTCTGCCGCCGCCGGATACTTCGCCGCGGGTTTTCGCTTTCTGGGTTCCCTGGCGGTTATTTGCAAGCTGCTGCAGTACTGCCATATGAACCAGATGTTCGTTTACTTCCACGCCGAACACCGCATCATTTAATTCTACAGTACCGACTTCCTTGCCTTCCATATTATAAACAGATACGTTAGCCATCTCATTGTCCTCCTTTCGTCCCTATTATGCTTCTGCCCTGGTCGTCTCTTTGATCGTGACCAGCGCTTTCTTCGGTCCCGGAACGGAGCCTTTTATTAACAGCAGATTTTTCTCTGCATCAACTCTCACTACTTCCAGATTCTGAACTGTCACCTTCACGCAGCCCATATGTCCCGGCATGCCTTTTCCCTTGAATACTCTGCTGGGGGACGAGCAGGCACCGTTGGAGCCCTGATGGCGGTGGAACTTGGAACCGTGCTTCATAGGGCCTCTGTGCTGGCCGAGCCTCTTGATCGCGCCCTGAAATCCTTTACCTTTCGAAATACCGGAAGCATCAACTCTCTCGCCTGCTTCAAAGATATCAGCCTTGATCTCCCTGCCGATCTCATATTCTTCCGCATTCTCAAAGCGGAACTCTCTGACATATCTCTTTGCGGTGACATCCGCCTTTTTGAAGTGCCCCATCTCGGCCTTGTTCGCACCGTGGCGGTGGGCAACTTCTTTCTTGCCGCCCTTATCTTTGTTGACGATTCTTTCCTTTTTGTCAACGAAGCCTACCTGCACTGCCTTGTAACCGTCATTTTCTTCCGTCTTGATCTGGGTCACTACGCAGGGACCTGCCTGAAGAACGGTCACCGGGATCAGCGTTCCGTCTTCCTGGAAGATTTGAGTCATTCCGACTTTTGTAGCTAAAATCGCTTTCTTCATTTTACCCTCCTTTGTTTCTACATCGGACCACACATACCAGGCTGTCCATAATCCTGCAGGCTGCCTTTTTCGCAGCTTGCTGCAAACAGCCTGCTGTTTGCATGTTCTTATAAGTAGAAGGTTATTTTTGTTTCATTTTGATATCAATGTACACGCCCGCCGGCATTTCCAATCTCTGCAGCGCATCGATCGTCTTGGGTGTCGGTGCAATGATGTCGATCAGTCTCTTGTGGGTCCTCTGTTCAAACTGTTCTCTCGAATCTTTGTACTTGTGAACTGCCCTTAAGATGGTAACAACTTCCTTCTTGGTAGGAAGGGGAACCGGCCCGCTCACCTGAGAACCATTTTTCCTGACTGTTTCGATGATTTTTTTGGCAGACGCATCAACCAGCTGATGGTCATAAGCTTTTAATGTAATTCTCATTACCTGACTTGCCATAAAAAAAGTCGCCTCCTTTTCGCACTTTTAATAGTACGACAAGCGGTGACTGTACACTCTCCCGTGTGTGTCCGTCTCCGGACTCCGCCAGACCTTTTCACAACTTTCTATGAAGTATCTGGTTCCACACGTTTCTGCCCGGCTTTTCAATAAGCCCTTGCAGAATATTCTACGTTTGTACAGTGACTTGTCGTCAGTTTCCTTACCGGAGACCTCTGATCTTCCGGTTTTGACATTCGCTCCACGGAAAACCTGCCAGTAGTTGCCTGCTGACAGCAACCTCACGCTTCATCGCTATCATGCCACAGCAAAAGCTATTGTACTATAGAAAGTTTAAGAATGCAAGGGCTTTTTTGAAAAAATTTCTATTTTTTGCAAAGAGTCCGGCTAATTATAATTTTACAACCGGTTCGGATTGTTTACGTAGTTTATGTATTCGGCCACGGAGCGGTCGAAGCCCTCGATGTGTTTGAAGAGCCAGTCCACCACCTGTTTTTTCACCTGCTCTACAAAAGCTGCCGTAGGACCTTCGGATTCTTCCAAAAATTCATGGAGCGTTTCCACGGTCTTTTTGAACTCTTCATGCTTTTCCCTGTGCTCTTTGTAGCCGGGGTAGGACACTTCCTGCTGGAGTTTTTCTTCCTCGGAGAAATGGAATTCCGTGTATTCCGCAAGATAGTCCAGCATCTTGATGGCTTTCATCTTGCCGTCCCCCTCCTCGCAGGAGCTGACAAACGCCGCTATACGGCCGATCAGCTCTTTGTGCTGTGTATCGATGGTGGTGTTGCCCGTCAGTAAATTATCGTTGAATTCGATGATCATAATATTTTCCTTCCTTATATAATGTATTGTTTGCGGACCGACAAATTTCACTGTCCCTGTTTCTTCTCTATTCTACCATTGATCGGCCGGTTTGTTAATCTGTTTTTTATATCAGAATCCCCGAACACCTTGATTTTTCCCCGTCCAAGTGATACTATTTTATCAGAAAATTTATGTCTTATAAACATAAATCCATATACGAAAAAATGAAAACAAAGGAGCGAAGAAAATGAGCAAGAATTTTTCCGATTTACTCTCCCGGGTTTCCGCCTGCAAAAAGAAAACTCTTTCTGTGGCGGTCGCCCAGGATAAGGCTGTGCTGGAAGCCGTAAAGGCCGCAAAAGAACGGGGTATTGCCGACGCTATTTTAGTGGGCGATGAAGCGAATATCCGTGAGATCGCCGCAGAGCTCGGTATGGATATGAACGAGTATACCGTGATCAACGAGACCGATACGGTAGCCGCTTCCCTGAAGGCCGTACAGCTTGTACATGACGGCAAAGCCGATATGTATATGAAGGGCCTCCTGGACACAAAGACTTTCTTAAAGAGCGTTCTGGATAAGGAAGTAGGGCTGCGCACCGGGAAACCGCTGTCCCATGTCTGTGTATTTGAGATTCCCGGCATCGACCGTCTTCTGTTCTTAACGGACGTTGCTTTCATGCCGTATCCCACGTTGGAAGATAAGGTAAACATCATCAACTATACCGTAGAGATCGCCAATGCCTGCGGCGTGGAGATGCCGAAGGTAGCACCCCTTGCCGCTGTGGAAGTAGTCAATCCGAAGATGCCCGTTACGGTGGAAGCGGCGGAACTGACAAAGATGAACGAAGAAGGAAAGATCACAGGCTGCATCGTGGACGGCCCGCTGTCTCTGGATATCGCTTTATATAAGGAAGCGGCGGAAGAAAAAGGGGCGCTTGGCAGAAAAGTTGCCGGAGATGCGGATATCCTGTTATTCCCCGACATCCATGCCGGAAACCTTGTCTACAAGACGATCGTACATATGATCGACTGCAAAAACGGCAATATCCTGACAGGCACAAAAGCGCCCGTTATCCTGACTTCCCGCTCCGATACCTGTGAAGTCAAGGTAAATTCCATTGCTCTTGCGGCTCTGGCAGCGGAGACCTTAAGATAATACGTTTTGCGAATATTTATTATGTAAATCTATAAATCCGAAAATGATAGAAGGAGAATAATTAATTATGTCTGTTAAAAGCTTAGTGATCAATCCCGGTTCCACCTCCACAAAGATCGGTATCTTCGAGGATGAAACTTTATTGTTTGATGAGACCCTGCGCCATTCCACAGAGGAGATCGAGCGCTACGATTCCATCACAGACCAGAAGGATTTCCGCCGCGACATTATTCTGGATTTCTTAAAATCCAAAGATTTCGATGTAAAAACATTGGATGTTGTCGTGGGCAGAGGCGGTATGTTAAAGCCTATCCCCAGCGGTACCTATGCTGTCAATGACGCATTGATCCGCGATCTGGAGATCGGTGTCTCCGGCCAGCACGCTTCCAACTTAGGCGGCATTCTGGCAAAGGAAATCGCGGATTCCATCGGTAAACCCAGCTATATCGTAGACCCCACCGTTGTGGACGAGCTCTGTGACGAAGCGAGAGTTTCCGGTGTTCCCGAGCTGCCGAGGATCAGTATCTTCCATGCGCTGAACCAGAAGGCGGTTGCGAAACGTTATGCCGCGGAAGCGGGCAAAGACTACAATTCCCTGAACCTGATCGTTGTACACATGGGCGGCGGCGTTTCCGTCGGCGCGCATCTGCAGGGTAAGGTTGTGGATGTATTCAACGCTCTCGACGGCGACGGCGCATTCTCTCCGGAACGTGCAGGCGGCGTCCCTTCCGGCGCTCTGGTAAAGATGTGCTATTCCGGTAAATATACGGAAAAGGAAGCATATAAAAAGATTCTCGGCGGCGGCGGTTTCAACGCCCTGCTCGGCACAAACGATATGCGCGATGTGGATAAGATGATACAGGAGGGCAATAAAGAAGCCGACCTGTACAGAAGGGCTTTCATCTTCCAGGTTTCCAAAGATATCGGCTCCATGGCATGCGTGCTCTCCGGCAAGATCGACCAGATCATCATCACCGGCGGCATCGCCTACGATAAGGCAGTGGTTGCCGGCCTGAAAGAACACTGCGGTTTCCTTGCACCGATCACTGTTTATCCGGGTGAGGACGAACTGCTCGCTCTGGTGCAGGGCGGCTTGAGGGTCGTGAACGGCACCGAGAAAGCACTGGAATATAAATAAGAAGCTTTTACTTTTTTACCCCGCCGGCAATGCCGGCGGGTATTTTATCCCCAGAACTCCAGATACCATGTGACCGGAAAGAGTTTAGACAGGCCATCGATAACAGGTATGGTCTCTCCCAGATCAAAGAACACCGGGCAGCACAATACTGTGATCAGCAGAAAGCACGGCATGATCCCTTCCAACAGCTTTTCCGGAACGATCCTGCCAAAGAACATCGCAAGCAGCCACAGGATCGATCCGTATACAAAAGCGCTGCAAAGTTCCGACAGGATAGTCTTTTGCATAAGTCCGCCTAACATACCATCTGCCGGTCCGGCCGCTCTGCCTGCGTATAACATGCCGATCGTTTTGATATCCGTATATATCATACCTGCTGCCAGAAACAGCGTCGACGGCAAAACAGGCGCCCCGGCCTCTGCCGCTGCAAGGGTATTTGGGCAGCAAATTCCTTTTCCTGCTCCCCTTTTTCTGTCCCTGCCGCCGTCTAACGCGCCCAAAGAAGCTGACATGAATGTCAGAAAAGCGAGGACGCTTCTGACGGACAGCACAGCTGAAATATCATTCCCGCTTCCCGCCGCATTCTGAACTTCTTCATCCGCCCTCCCATATTCTTCATATTCTACCGCAAAGACTTTGCCTTCTTTCTGATATTCAGAGAATTTCTGAAGCACTTCCTCAGACGCTATCTGATACCCCTGCTGTTCTAAAAGTTCCGCGTACCATACGGCGGAATACGCCTGATAGACCCGCGCGAAGACATCCTCCTGCACCATACCGCCCACATTCATGCCTTCCGGCAGATATAATTTGATACAGTGCCTGTAATCCTGCTCCGCCATCCTTTTTGCAAAGTCCTCATCAAAAACAATGCCGCAGGATAATTCCCCGGTCATGACATCTTCCTTCATCTTGTCGATTTCAGTATATTTTATATATTGAAACAGTCGGCTGTCACTGGTCATATCCGTCCTGGCTTCCTGCAGTTTATATTCTATCCCATCAAGCAACTGTATACTGTATGCCAGCTTTCCGATTTCCGCTCCTTTCTGTCGTATGCCCTCCGTCTCCGCCTGTTCGGGCAGCATTTTTCCCTCTGCGCTGCTTTCACCCGATCCATCAGGCAACATTCTCCCCTCTGCACTGCTTCCAGCCGGCCCATTAGGCAGCATTTCTACTTCCTTGCCCTCCGATGCCTCCCCCATCACATACCCAACCAGTATCTGCTCCTCGTCCACCGCTCTATTCAACCGCGGCACCACAAAAAGAGCTGTCGGAAACAACAGCAGCCAAGCCCAGTATACAGGATGCTTCCCCATCCGTTTTACCATCATCCGAAGACAGATACCCGCTTTTTTCATTTTCTTTTTTTACTCCACTGTTTCCGGTAAAAAACAAGCTGGCCGCCCAGACCGAAAAGCAGACACCACAGCAAAATAATTCCTGCCGTTTTTCCGCCCGCATTTCCTTTTCCCGTCACCATTTGCAAAAGCAATTCCATACAGATCCCCGCCGGAAGACTGCCGCATACACCTGTCACGGTCTTTGGCAGGAACACCGAGGGCAATACGCCGCCTGCCCCGAAAAATCCCGTAAGCGCCCATATGCCGTTGCATACAATGCCGCCCGCAGCGGTCGGTGCGAGCTGAAAGAAAAAACTGCACTGCAAAGCCAGCATAGCGCTGCAGAGCAACAGTAAAAACATCATTTTTCCCATGTCCGCCGTGGAAAGCAATGCAGGTATTCTTCCTCCGCCCACATTTGCCGCTGCAGCCAACAGCAAAACCGGCGCCAGATACAACCCGATAAACAGCGCCTGCTTTACTCCCTGCTGAAAAAACAGCGGAATCCTCCGCCGCTCCAGCAAGAGCGGCAGATTCCCCTGCTCCCTGAAAAAGCTTCCGCATCCCAGCCCCCAGAAAAGAAGCACCAGACTCAAGCCCGCCGCCAGATAATACTCCTTCAGGCCGGCGCTTCCGAAAGCGTTTAGCATCTCCTTTTCAAACCAGTTCTCACGGTCCGTCACCAGTCCGAAATGAAACAGGTCCAAAGTCATGCCAAGCTCCTGCGGATCCTCCACCTGCATTTCATATAAAAGCAGTGTCTCCGCCTGCGGCACATCGATCATCACCGCCCCGCACTCCGTCAAAAGCGTAAGCAGACGCTTTTGCAGGTAACGCTCCGCGTTGTCAACTCCGGCTCCCATGAATACCTGGATCGGAATATTGGTTCCGTCCATAATAGACTGCGCCGTTCGCTCCGGGATAAGAATGCAGGCTGTCAGCTCCTCCTGCAGCGCTTTTTCGATTTCCCCTCGCTCCATCTCCTGAAATTCCACCAGATCTTCCGTACTTTCCATCTGCTGCACATAGTTTTTCACATAGTCCGACATCATATCGCTGCCTTCCACGCACAGCCCGATCCGAAACGGCTTCACCTCCAGCACTTCCGGCAGAAAATCCCCTGCCAGAAACAGGATCAGTAATGCCAGCAGCACCGTACTCAGGAGGGATGACAGAAAGCCGGGCAATGTATGCAAAAGACGCTTTGTTTCTATTTTAATGTACTGCCCCATACTCTCCTCTCCTGCCCGGATTTTTCGTCATTGCAGCAGTTTTATATATCCGCTGTAATTTTTATATAGATTGCCCGTGCATTCCGTCAAAAACAATATCGTCTCCAGTTCGTTCATTTCGCCAATGCGGTATTCTTTTTCTGCAGGTATCGCAATATCTTCTGCCAGCGGTTCAAATACCGCCCGGCCGCTCAGCCTGCAGACCGTTTCATCCTGCGTCTTCACGGTCATTCTCTCTACGGTCACGGAAAGTTTTTTGTCTGTACCGGCCTGTTTCCCCCGCAGGTTTCCTTCCAGCAGGATTTCCGCCGTATTTATCACATTTGTCATATTTGTATTATGCCGGAACCTGCAGCTCCCCTCTATATCGTATGAGCCCTTCTCCTCCCCGGCCTTTTCTACTGTAAGATCACATTCGGTTTCTATCTCTCCGGTCAGACCGGCAGACAGCATCGCTGCATCCGCCGTGCCGGAAGCTGTCAGCTCCAGAACATCTACAGTTGCCTCAGAGCCCGTCAGATTCAGGGCAAACTCCCCTTTTCCTGCATCCGATGTGAGGATCTCCCTCGGTAATGTGCAGATCCTGACAATTCTCTCCTCCTCGTCCAGATAGATGCCCAGCCTGATATCGCTCACCACATCCGGAAAAATTTCTCCCAGTTCCTGTTCCGGCAAAATGGCCACATAACAGACCGTCTCTATCTCCGTTCCGTCCTTGTCTTCCAGCACATAACCGTTCAGGCCCTCCAGCTGCTCTGCTGTAAACCTTTCATCTTTCTGCACCTTCCCCGCCTCTATCACTTCCATATTTTCATACAGGGCTTGCAACGCTTCAGCGTTCTCTTCCAAAAATTCGGCGACGGAAAAATCCGGCAGCGAAAAGCGTTCAAACAATCTCACATCTGTCTTTTGTTCGATCGCAATATTCTCTCCGGTCAATTGCTGAAGCTGCCCTCTGAGCGAAGAATCATTCCACTGCCCGTTTATATCTTCTGCCTCCAGCACCACGCTGCCCTCCCAGAGGGCCGGCATCTGCAGATACAGAAGATCCGTTGTTCCGAAAAAGGAAATATCCGCAAGCTTTACATTCGCTGCACTCACCCGGACATCCGCCCCGAAAAGCTGCTGTTCCATATCCCGCTTTATTTCTCCGTCCAGCCCGACCGTCATATTCTGCAGCCCGGAAATCCCGCTGACATCCAGAGAATATTCCGCCCTGACATCTCCGCTTCCGATCTGATTGACGGCATCCGTCCAGAAGCCCTCCCCCATTTCCGCTTCCAGCGCTGTCACTTCCTCCGCAAGCTCTGCCAGCCCCTTCGCGAGAGGATTTCTCTTCTGCAGGACTACCGCCGCAGCGACAGCCGCCCCGATCAGAAAGATCCCGGCCAAAGCGCATACTGCAATCATATAATTTCTTTTTTTCCTGCTATTTTCCAAACAACATTCCTCCGTAAGTGCAATTAAGATATCTTTTCCTGTAATTTTCCGCCACTCAGCAAATATACTGCATCTCCCATCTCCCAATCCGCCTTCTCATGGGAAGACATCAGTATCGTTCCTCCCGCTGCCCGGTACTTCTTGAGGCAGGCATTCAGAATTTCCTTGCACTCCAGATCCAATGCGGCGCCCGGCTCATCCATGATCAAAATACGGGGATCTCCAGCCATAGCACAGGCAATGCATACCCTTCTCTGCTGCCCGCCTGACAGCGTATCGACTCTCTTTTTCAGCAGTTCCGATAGCCCGAGTTTCTCTATCATTCCGCTTTCCGATTCTTTCTGCAGAGCTTCTTTTCCCCCATACCATAAAAGCAGATTGTCTTTTACCGTGAGCTCTGGAAATAACGGACTGTCCTGCGGCACATATCCGATCAGCTTTTGCAGTTTCCCTCCACTGCTCTCCTTCCCTTTTATCAGAAGCTTCCCGCTCTTTGCTTTTTTTATCCCCGCCATCACTGAAAACAGGGTAGATTTTCCGCAGCCGTTTGTCCCTATAATAAACGTGCAGCTCCCCGCTTCCAGATCAAGCGATAGGTCTTTTAACACTATTTTCTTCCCATACCCTGCAGTTATGTCCACCGCCCGATAAATAATCTCACCCATTTTTTTCTCCCGGATATCACATATCTGAATATTTTTTCGCAGGCAATGAGCCGGATATATATGCCCGCGCATCTATTTGGCAATTGCCGCCACAGTGCATTACCATAAATAGCGCATCCCGTCAAACAGCTCGGCATAATCTTCCAGCTCGTACGCAAGATCTTCAAAGTCCTCCTGATCCGCACTGCCGAGATCAAACTCTTCCCCCTCATATTTCTCAATATCCGCTTTTTTCTTCACAAATACAGATAAACTGACATCATCCATCAGAGTATCACCGTCATATTCCAGCTCCTGCAGCGCAAATGATGCCTCCGAACCGGAATGCTTATATACGCCTGACAGATAATAACTGAACCATCCGTCGTCATACTCACAGGATATATCGCCGGATTTCGTATCATATGTGATGGACATTTCCGCAGTCCCATCCCCCTCGATCTCGATAATTTCCCTGCTGTCATTATTCCGCGTGCTTATCGTGAACATCTCATAGTCATCTCCGTCATACTCTGCTCCGACCGAGATATTCTGCATTCTGTAATCTCCGCCCTGAAATGCAATGTAAACTTCCTCCTCATCATCCACGGACACTATGACCGCCGCAAGTTTATTCCTATAAATATAAAATGTAAGATCCAGCTCAAATTCTTCGTTCTCGATCTCATAACACAGATCGTCCAGAATATCCTTAAGTTCTTCCGTCGTCTCTCCCATATACTCCAAAACATGTATTATGTTTTTCTCATCGATCCGGATCTTATATCCCTCACACTCTCTGTCCTTGCCGTCGATCTCAAAACGGCGTGTTCTGGCCTCCCTGAATTCCATTTCTTTCAGTTCTTTCGTCAGCGCATCCGAAAAATTCTTCCGAAGCGTTTCGACACTCGTCTTGTCCGAAGTGATATCCTCCAAAACCTCATTGATCATATCCAGCTGCTGCTCCCTGATCTGTTCACAGAGAAATCCATCATTATCTGCCTTGGGATCATAGAAAAAGACATAATTCAGATCCGAGAGAGAGGCCTTAAATATTCCGGAATGTACCCCATACAACAGGTCTATGTCCCCGTAATCATAAATATCCGCATTCACATAAACCTGTTTATCATTTTTGGCATTTCTGAACTCCGCTTTTACACTGGCATCCTCAATTTCCAGTTCAATCCCTGCCGTATATTGGTCTGCAGCCAAAACAGAAGGTACCACTTTCAGATCATTTACCAGTTTCGGCGTATCCTTCATCGTAGAGGCAACCGCTCTGGCAACTTTCACTCTCGGTCCGCCCAAAAACGTCATCGCCAGCACTACAGCCAGCGTTCCGACCACGAGAAACATAACCGCAGCAGCCCCGATCAGGATCATTGTCTTTTTCGGCATTTTGGGATTTTGACCCGAATGCGGAATATTTCCGCCCGGGTTCACCTGAGCCCCCGGTCCATTATACTGTCCGGCCATGTCCGGCCCGCTGTAATGCCCGTTCATGTTCGATCCGTTATACTGCCCATCTGTGTCCGGCCCGCTGTAATGCCCGTTCATGTTCGGTCCGCCATACTGCCCATCTGTGTCCGGTCCGTCATTCCTTACTGCTTCCGCAGCCTCTGTGACATCACCGCCGACTTTGCATCCGCAGCCGGGGCAAAATCTGGTGCCTTCCTCCAACTTCATACCACACTGTTCACAAAACATATCTTCCCCTCCTCATAGTACTTCCCCTAAAAATTTAGCCGCATCGCTTTCACAATGCGGCCAAATTATTTTTTCTCAGCTTATTTATTCGCAATAGCCTCTTTCAGTTTCTCTGTCAGAGCCGGAACGATCTTGTTCAGATCGCCCACGATGCCGTAATCGGCCACGTCAAAGATCGGAGCTGTCTCGTCCTTGTTGATCGCAATGATGATATCGGACTCTTCCATACCTGCCAGATGCTGGATCGCACCGGAGATACCGATCGCAAAGTATACGTTCGGACGAACTGTCTTACCTGTCTGGCCTACCTGCAGATCTTTCGGCTTCCAGCCTGCATCCACAACTGCACGGGAACAGCTCACTGTACCATCCAGCACTTCCGCCAGATCTTCCAGGATCTTGAAGTTCTCGGGGCTTCCCATTCCACGGCCGCCGGAGACAAGGATCTTCGCATCCATGATATCTACTGTATCAGCTACGGCTTTTACAACTTCCAGGATCTCAACGTACTTGTTGTCCGGTGTGAAGCCGGGATTGTAATTGATGACTTCCGCTTTTCTGCCGGCCTCTCTCGGAGCCTTCTGCATAACGCCCGGACGGACTGTCGCCATCTGGGGACGGAATTCCGGACATGCGATCGTTGCGATCGTGTTGCCGCCGAATGCCGGACGGGTCATCAGAAGCTGGTTGTGAAGCTGCTCTTTGCCCGGAATCGGGTTGATCGGGAAATCACCGATCTCAAGCTGTGTACAGTCTGCCGTCAGGCCTGTATGGATCCTTGCGGATACGCGGGGGCCAAGGTCACGGCCGATCGCTGTTGCGCCGATCAGGAAAATTTCCGGCTTATATTCTTTAATGACAGATGCCAGGGCATGTGCATAGGGCTCTGTCCTGTATTCCTTCAGTTCAGGGTCATCCACAACGATAACCTTATCCGCGCCGTATTCAGCCAGCTCATCAGCCAGAGGAGCCACGCCGGAACCAACGAGAACAGCTGTCACTTCCACGCCCAGATCTTTTGCAAGGTCTTTTCCCTTGCCAACTAATTCCAAAGCAATTCCGCTGAGTACATTGTCCACCTGCTGGGCAAAGACAAATACTCCTTTATAATCTTGAATATTCATGATTGAACCTCCATTAATTTTCACTTTACGCTCATTAGATAACGTGTTTTACTTTCAGCTTATCCACGATGTAGTCTACGGACTCCGCAACACCTAAGTTTACCTTCTCGCCGGCGCCCTTTCTCACCTTGTCGGAAGCCCTTGCGATCTGTGTCGGGGAACCTTTCAGGCCAAGGTTGGAGTCTTCTACATCTTTCAGATCAGCTCTGCCCCATACGGTGATCTCTGCATCATATGCGTCAAAGATCCCGCCGGGTGTCATATAACGAGGCTCATTCAATTCAGCCAGCGCTGTGATCAGGCAGGGCATTTTTGCCTTTAATACATGGTATCTGTCGTCATACTGGCGCTGTACGATCACGCTGTCGCCATCGATCTTGATATCCTGCGCATAGCTGATAACAGGAATATTCAGATGCTCGGAGATCTGGGGGCCAACCTGCGCTGTATCACCGTCGATAGCCTGACGTCCTGTGATGATCAGGTCATATTCCAGATTGCGGAGCGCGCCTGCCAGTGTCTGGGATGTAGCCCATGTATCGGCACCGCCGAGCACTCTGTCCGTCACAAGGATACCCTTGTCGGCGCCCATCGCCAGCGCTTCGCGGAGCACTTCCTCCGCCTTCGGCAGTCCCATTGTCACAACGGTAACTTCCGCTCCGTACTGATCTTTTAATCTAAGAGCCGCTTCCAGGCCTGCCTTGTCGTCAGGATTCATGATAGCAAGCATTGCGCCACGGTCCAGCGTACCATCGGGATTGAACTTTACGCCGCCCTTTGTATCAGGCACCTGTTTTACACAAACAACAACTTTCATTGTAATTTCTCTCCTTTTTTATTTTCGTTATATTAATGTGTAAGGTGGTTTGCCGCCTTACTTGAGCAGTGCCGCGGAGATGACCATTCTCTGCACTTCGGATGTTCCCTCGTAAATCTCGGTGATCTTTGCATCACGCATCATACGCTCTACATCGTACTCTCTTGTGTAACCGTAACCGCCGTGAAGCTGTACAGCCTTTGTGGTAACTTCCATAGCCATCTCTGCCGCGTACAGTTTCGCCATCGCAGCTTCCACGCCGTAAGAAGTCTTGTGGTCTTTCACGTACTGATCTTTTGTCTTCGCTGCCTTGTAGACAAGAAGCTGCGCTGCCTGTGCCTTTGTCGCCATATCGGCAAGCTGGAACTGAGTATTCTGGAACTGGGCGATAGCGCGTCCGAACTGTTTTCTTTCTTTCACATAATCGATCGTTCTCTCCAGTGCGCCCTCTCCGAGGCCGAGCGCCTGCGCAGCGATACCGATACGTCCGCCATCCAGTGTGTGCATGGCAATGCCGAAGCCCTTGCCCTGCTGTCCTAACATATTCTCTTTCGGGATACGGCAGTCTGTGAAGATCAGCTCATATGTAGAGGAGCCGCGGATACCCATCTTCTTTTCCTTTGTACCGAAGGAAAATCCCGGTGTTCCCTTTTCCACGATAAATGCGGAGATCTCTTTCTGCTTTCTGCCGCGCTTCTCAACGGTGCCTGTCACCGCGATAATGACATACACGTCAGCTTCCTTGCCGTTTGTGATGAAGATCTTGGAGCCGTTGAGCACCCACTCGTCGCCTTCCAGAACAGCCTTTGTCTGCTGTCCCTGCGCGTCTGTGCCGGCGCCTGGCTCTGTCAGGCCGAATGCACCGATCTTGCGGCCTGCTGCCAGATCGGGCAGGTATTTCTGTTTCTGCTCTTCTGTGCCGTAGGTCAGAATAGGATCACAGCAGAGGGAAGTATGCGCGGAAACAATAACGCCTGTTGTGCCGCAGACTTTGGAGAGCTCCTCCACGCACATCGCATAAGTCAGATTATCGCAGCCCTGTCCGCCGTACTCCTTCGGGATCGGAATGCCCATGAAGCCTGCCTTCGCCATTTTCTCGACTGTCGCGCGGGGAAATTCTTCTGTTTCATCAACTTCCTGCGCCAAAGGCTTTACTTCCTTTTCAGCAAATTCTCTGAAAAGAGTTCTCGCCATTTCATGTTTTTTAGATAAAGAAAAATCCATGATTTATTTCCTCCATTTAATTATATTATTTTCACTTTGCCTTACTTAGAGTAATCAAAGAATCCAACGCCGGTCTTTCTGCCGAGCTTCTTCTCTTCCACCATCTTCTTGAGCAGCGGCTGAGGAGCATACTTCTCGTCTTTTGTCTCGGTATAGAGAACTTCCATGATGGCAAGGCAGATATCCAGTCCGATCAGATCGCCGAGGTGTAAGGGGCCCATCGGATGGGATGCGCCGAGCTGCATAGCCACATCGATATCTTCAGCGGAAGCTGTGCCTGCATCGAGAACGCCGATCGCTTCGTTGATCATCGGGATCAGGATCCTGTTTACAACAAAGCCCGGAGCTTCCTTTACTTCTACAGGCGTCTTGCCGATCTCCTTCGCAATGGCAACGATCTTGTCTACCATTTCCTGAGGCGTATTCTCGCCCTTGATCACTTCCACCAGTTTCATTCTGTCAGCGGGATTGAAGAAGTGCATACCGATCATCGGCCTGTCCAGTCCTTCGCCGATCTTTGTGATGGAGAGGGAGGAGGTGTTGGATGCGAACATGCAGTCCTTTTTCACGATGCCCATCAGCTCGGTAAAGATATTTTTCTTGATCTCCAGATTTTCCAGAGCAACTTCCACGATCAAATCGCAGTCTGTGCAGATACCGTTGAGGCCTGTCGTGATCTTGCCCATAACCTCGTCAGCTTTTTCCTGTGTGATCTTTTCCTTGCCCACAAGGAAATTCATGTTCTTCTGAATTTTCGCTTTGCCGCCTTCCGCATACTCTTCCTTGATGTCGCAGAGGCATACTTCATAACCGTCCGTCATAGCGAATGCCTGCGCGATACCGGAACCCATTGTGCCAGCGCCAATAATACCTACCTTCATTTTAAGATCCTCCTGTTTGATATATTTATCTTTTTATATTATTAACAATTTTTGAACGGCTCTTTTACTTTCTCTTTGTTCTTGTCGAGGAAGAATGCCATGCCGTATTTCTGGTCTTCCGTCTCGAAGCAGTCTCCGAACAGCTTTTCTTCGATGACGATCGCCTCATCCATGTTTACTTCCAGGCCGTCGTTGATCGCTTTCTTGCAGTTTCGGACAGCGATCGGCGCGTTCTTCGCGATGCCTGCCGCCATCTTCTGTGCAGCCGCCATCAGTTCCTCCTGCGGATAAACAGCGTTGACAAGGCCGATCCGCAGCGCTTCCGCCGCCTTGATGTTTCTTGCTGTATAAATGAGCTGTTTTGCCATGCCGGGGCTCACCAGGCGCGCCAGCCTCTGGGTGCCGCCAAAACCGGGTGTAATGCCGAGTCCCACTTCCGGCTGCCCGAACACCGCATTCTCGGAGCAGATACGGATATCGCAGCTCATGGATATCTCACAGCCGCCGCCCAGCGCAAAACCGTTTACCGCCGCGATCACGGGGATCGGGAAAGTCTCCAGCTTCCGGAACACATCGTTGCCCTTCTTGCCGAAGGCCTCGCCCTCCGCCTTTGTGAGCGTGCTCATCTCGCCGATGTCCGCGCCCGCCACGAAGGACTTCGTGCCTGCGCCTGTTAAGATCAGGCATCTCACTTCGTTCAGATCCACAGCGTCAAGCGTCTCGTTCAGCTCATCCAACACTTTAGAGTTCAGCGCGTTTAACGCCTTTTCACGGTTGATCGTGATGGTTCCGACCTGGCCGTTCACTTCATATAAAATAAATTCCATACCAGTTTTCTCCTATTCCAGTTTTCCAGTTCCGCATCTCCCTCTCGGTCCGATGCCGTTTTCAGTTACTACTATGAACGCGGGAATACCGAGAAGCTCCGAAAAGCTTCCCGGTATTTGATTTCATGATTCGCCAGGGACTTTTTAGTCTCTTTCCACGATGGTCGCGCAGCCCATGCCGCCGCCGATGCAGAGCGTTGCAAGTCCTTTCTTTGCATCTCTCTTCACCATCTCATGCAGCAGTGTCACAAGGATACGGCATCCGGAAGCCCCCACAGGGTGTCCGAGTGCGATAGCGCCGCCGTTTACATTCAGTTTTTCAGGGTTAAAGCCGAGCTCCTTCGCTACGGCTACAGACTGTGCCGCAAAAGCTTCGTTTGCTTCGATCAGATCCATATCGTCTACGGTAAGGCCTGTCTTAGCCATCACTTTCCTTGTCGCTGCCACAGGGCCGATACCCATGATCGAAGGATCTACGCCGCCGAGCGCGCCGCCTACAAATGTAGCCATAGGTGTTACACCCAGTTCTTTCGCTTTTTCTTCACTCATCACAACGACTGCAGCCGCGCCGTCATTGATGCCGGAAGCGTTGCCTGCGGTAACCACGCCGCCTTCTTTCTTGCCGGAGCAGCATTTCAGTTTTGACAGCGCTTCCATTGTCGTTCCCGGACGAGGGCCTTCATCCTTCACAAAGTCAACGACTTCTTTCTTTACTTTCACGGGAACCGGAACGATCTCATCGTTAAATCTGCCTTCGTTCATCGCCTTTTCGCACTTCTGCTGGCTCTTTACCGCAAACTCATCCAGCTCTTCCCTTGTCAGCTTCCACTGATCCGCAATATTCTCTGCGGTGATCATCATATGATACTGGTTGAAAGCATCCCACAGCGCGTCATTTACCATGGTATCCACCAAAGTAGCATTGTTCATCCTGTAACCGTAACGGCCATTCATCATCGCGTAAGGTGCCATGGACATGTTTTCCATACCGCCTGCAACCACGATGTCAGCATCGCCTGTCTGGATCATCTGTGCCGCCATATTGACACAGTTCAGGCCGGAACCGCACACTACGTTGATCGTTACCGCAGGGGTTTCCACAGGAATCCCCGCCTTGATGGATGCCTGGCGTGCAACGTTCTGGCCGAGTCCCGCCTGGATAACGCAGCCCATGTAGACATGGTCAACCTGATCCGCGGGAACGCCTGCTCTCTTCAGCGCCTCCTTAATCACAATAGAACCGAGTACAGGTGCAGGAGTATTTCCCAAAGCTCCGCCCATTTTACCGATAGCGGTACGACAAGCACCCGCTAATACTACTTTCTTTGCCATTTGAATAGCCCTCCATTTTACTTATTTATTTGTTTGTTATTTTTTTGACAAACTCACATTCCTAATTATATCACAAGGTGCGATTTTTTGCAACACAGAGCCCCGCGATTTTTGTCATTTTATATCAGTTCACACCTCCGGCTCGATCATCCCGTAAGTGCCACCCTTCCTCTTATAAACCACGCACATCTGCTCCGTCTCCGCATTGCAGAACACATAGAAATCATGTCCTAACAGTTCCATCTGCACACAGGCATCCTCAGGGTACATGGGTTTGATATCAAACTGTTTTGTCCTGACGATCTTCACTTCCTCATCGTCATCCTCAACCTTTTCTATAAATGCATCGCTGAAGGATACCGCGTTCTGCTTTTTATCGATCAGTTTCTTCTTATATTTTTTAAGCTGGCGCTCGATGATCTCCTGAACCAGATCGATAGACACATACATATCACTGCTTGTCTGTTCGGAACGGATAATATTTCCCTTTACGGGGATCGTCACCTCAATCTTCTGCCTGTCCTTCTCCACGCTGAGCGTTACCTTGGCAGTCGTATCCTCGGCAAAGTATTTTTCCAGCTTGCCGATCTTCTCTTCCACCGCATTCCTTAACCCTTCGCTCACCTCAAGATTCTTTCCGGTAATAATTATTTTCATGAGTCTACCTCCTTTGGGTTTTTCATTCGGGCCGGTCTTTTTGAATCGCTCCGGCCCGTTGCCTATATTGTATCATACACTGTCCAAAATAGACAGCAAATAAAATATTTTTTTACCAGTTTTTTCTTTACAAAACTGACGGTATCTGCTATGCTGTCAGCATTATGAATACATACAAAATACCGATGCCCGAAAAGCGGCTTTTTTACAGGTCCCTGCTTTCTCTGGTCATCCCGATCACGATCCAGAACTTAATAACGCATATGGTAAATTCCGCCGATGTGCTGATGCTCAACTATGTGAGCCAGTCCTCCATGTCGGCTGTCTCCCTCGCCAACCAGTATCAGTTTATCCTGGGGGGCTTTTTCTTCGGCATCACCTCCGGGACGACGATGCTCTGCGCCCAGTACTGGGGGAAGAAAGATATGAATTCCATTCAGGCGGTATTCGGCATCGCCCTGAAGATCTCCCTGACTTTTACATTGATCCTGTCCCTCGCCGCGGTTTCCTTTCCCGCGCTTCTGATGCGGATCTTTACGCCCGATGCGGAGCTGATCGGTATAGGCGCCTCCTATTTGAGAGTGATGGGGGCTTCCTACCTTCTGACCGGTTTTTCACAGGCTTATCTCAGCGTATTAAAAAGTGTGGAGCGGGCCAAAGCCAGCACCCTGATCAGCTGCAGCGCCCTGTTTCTCAATGTATTTTTAAACGCCGTGTTTATCTTCGGGCTTCTCGGCGCGCCGAAACTCGGCGTGGTGGGCGTTGCCCTTGCCACACTGATCGCCCGCGTTGTGGAGGTGCTCCTGTGTCTTTTCGACTTTTTCAAAGGGCATATTTTTAAGCCTGACCTTTCCGTTTTATTCGGCAGGCACAGGCTTCTGTTTCAGGATTTTTTAAAGTATTCCATCCCCGCCTTATTAAACGACTGTATCTGGACGTTTGCTTTTTCTACCTATTCTATTATTTTGGGACATATGAATTCCGATATGGTGGCGGCCTCCTCCGTCGCCACTACGATCCGCGATCTGCTCACGGTCATCTGCTACGGACTTGGCAGCGCGGGCACGGTGCTTCTCGGGAAATCCATGGGAGAGCTGCAGATGGACAGAGCAAGACGGGAAGCTTCCAACTTATGCCGCTGCACCCTTGCCGTCAGTATATTGACCGGTTTGGTCATCATCCTGATCCGGAAACCGGTCATCGGCATCTTCGATCTGACCCCTCAGGCGCAGGACTATCTGAACTTTATGCTGCTCGTCAGCTCCTACTATGTAGTCGGCCAGGCAATGAACACGCTGACCATCGCCGGCATCTTCCGCGCCGGCGGCAACTCCCGTTTCGGCCTGATCTGCGATGCCATCACCATGTGGGTTGTTGCCGTCCCGCTCGGTTTTATCAGCGCCTTTGTGCTGCACCTGCCGCCGAAGATCGTCTATTTTATTCTCTGTCTGGATGAATTCTGGAAAGTGCCGGTGGTGTACCGGTATTACAAGAGCGAGAAATGGCTGAACAATATCACAAGGGAATACGAGTAGTATTCCCTTGTACATGAGCAATATTCCCTATCCCAATGTGATCACTCTCAAACCTGCCATAAACAGCCTGACATTCTCCACCTCTCTTCCTCATTCCTTCGGCCGGATCCAGAAGCTCCCGGTGTGGTCATCGCACTCAAAATGAACTTTGTACATCCCGACCGAATCGGCTTTCACCTCAAAGGTTCCCGTTTGGATATCGTCTTTTTCAAAGATATCTTTTCCGTTTCCGCTCTCTATCTCCAGATCCAGCTCTCCGTTTATCGTCTCACAGGTAATCTCCAGCGTCATCGGTTCCGGGATCCATATGTCAAACGAAAAATCCTCAGCGGTCGTATCCGTGTTTTCCCTGCCGATACTTTCGGGCCAGTTGTCTTCTACTCCGTAAATGTTTTCTATATCGGACACTTCCGAAAGTCCGGAGAAACCGTTTCCGGCATCGTCGCCGATTACCGTTTCCGATGTTTCTTCCCCCGGCGCTCCCGCTTTCCCTTTTGTCCCATCTGACGGCTTTGCGGCACTGCCCTTTCCCTCCGTTCCCGAAAATTTCACAAGTATGCTGCCCATATCGCAGTCCAGATCGTACCTGCTCTCCCCGTTTCCGTTTCTGCCGTAGAGCTCCACGGAACTCGAAAGCCCGGAGTATTCCCTCGCCTCGCCGTTCTCCGCCGCTACGGTGATATCTCCCATATTGCAGTCTATTTCATAGTCATGATCTTCATAGGAATCCCGCAGGAAAATGGAAATTCCCCCCATATTGACCTCCGCATCCAGATTGCCCATGATCAGGCTCTCCCGCAGGTTGATATTTCCCATATCGACACTCGTGTCACATTCTGTCGTGTCCAGTTTACCCACCTCGACGGAGCCCATCGCCACCTCCGCCGAAAAAGTATCCGCCTTCACTTCCTCCATGTTGAGTTCCCCGGCATCCAGCTCTATCTCTATCTTCCTCGCCTCGAAAAGACCTTTTGTGACGATCTCGCCGGCGCCCATCATGATATCCGCCTCATCCAGCACGATCCCCTCCGGAAGGGTAAGTGTAAGGTCTGTCTCTCCGCCGCCGACCGGGCATCTCTGTTTCAGATAGAACGTATCCCCTTCTATATAATACTGGCATTCCGGTCCCCCGTCCTTCTTCAGGATCAGTCCGTCCCCCTGACATATGGTCAGGCTGCCGCCCCCGATCTCCAGATCCAGACGGTAAATATCCTCCTCCCGCAGGCTGTCATCCGTGAAGCTTCCGTATGTCAGGCCATGGTCCTCATCAAACTCTATGCCGTCATACACCAGGGCAAGCCCACTGCCATCCCCCCGAAGCCACCTGAAATCCCATTTTCGCACACTGTCCCACGCGTTCCGCACCAGCGAATGATTTTCCGTATTTCCGTACTTTTTATCCATGTAGTTCACGCCGGCGATCCCGATGATCCCCAGTATGACTCCGGCGGCAAAAAAACATCCCGCCGCGATCAGCATTCCTTTTATGAACTTCTTCATGCCCTCTCCGCCCCTTTCCTTTTTCTTGCGGCCCACTTTCCGCTCAGATATTTCCCGAAGCTCTCCACCTCACGGATCAGCCACGGGAAAAATTTTCCGAATACTGCCACCAGCGCGATGACAAAAAGCAAAAACAGCGCGATCATAAAACACCCAAGCGCAATACACGCCATCCCCGCAAAAGGATTGTGGAACAGTATCGGGAATCCCGCTATAAACAACACGATACCCGCCGCAAACAATGCCACAATCACCGCAAGGATCGCCGCCACCACGCCGAACAGCGCTCCCAGGATCCCCACGATCACCCCGACCGCCGCAGCCGCCAGAGCGAGGATGACCGGCGAAGCAAAAATTCCCAGTATCACCAGAAGCACGGTCGTACCGCCGCTCATACTGCCTTTCTTTTTTCCCTCCTGCCGGTTCCGGTATCCGTCCTGCCCGTAGGGCATCCTTCCGTATGTCTCCCAGCCGCCGGCTCCGCCCTGGTCCTGTCTGCCGCCGCTGTGGCAAAAGCCGCCCGCATCGTCCCTGCTCTGTCCGTTTTGGTACGCATAGCCGTTCTGATGCGTATCGCCGTCCTGCCCATATGCCCCGCGTTTGCCGGCATAACCGTCCTGCCCTGCCTCATCCTGTGCGCGGCTTTCTTTGCTTTCCTCTCTCCTGCCGTAAATATCCGGCGGATTATCGCTTCCCACTTTCTCGCGGTAACCGTTTTCCGTGAACATCCCTTCATCCGCCTTGTGGAGCCCCGCCTTGATCTGCTCCGCCGCCTGTTCCGGCGACCCGAGGGATATCAGCACATCCGCCTCGTTCTCCTCCCCCGCATCCGCAAAATATTCCTCATAGTATTCCAGCGCTTCTCTTCTCTCATCGCTGGTCAGATCCGCAAGCTGCATCTGCAGTCTGTTCAAAAATTCTCTCTTATCCAATACTCTGTCCCCCCTCAAATATTGCCGTGATTTTCTTAGAATATCTCAACCATTCCGCTTTATACAAATTGAGCTGGGCATCTCCCTTTCCCGTGATCTTATAGTAGCGCCGGTTTCTGCCGTCGATCGCCCTGTCGTATATTTCAAGACACTCGTCTTTCTGCAGACGCCGCAGTACCGGATACAGGGTAGATTCCGACACATCGATCAACTGCTGCACTTCTTTGGTGATCTTATAGCCGTAGGTACCGTCTTTTGTCCATGAAACCACTGCGAGTACGATTGCATCCAGCAGTGCCGATCCTGTATTAAATACCATTCCCTTACCTCCATCCAATATTGTTATCTCCTATAATATTATATGCCGTATAATATTATAGGAATACTATATCTCATATAATATTATTTGTCAACACATATTATGATCGGGCAGAGAAAATTTTTCTTCTGCCCGCCGTACTGGGTACAGACAGCTTGTGCTGCAGACTTTCTTCCCGCATCCGTGCGCACAAAAAAATGCGGCACAGCATTTTTCCGCCGTACCGCAGCCCACTATTGTCCGAGCCCAAGAAATTCCTCATAAATCCAGCAGACTTCCCTCGCTTCCCTCTCCGAAGGCATTTCACAGAAGATACGGAGCAGAGGCTCCGTGCCGGAAAACCTTGCCGTCACCCAGCCGCCGTTTTTGAAATAAACCTTGCTTCCGTCCAGATAGGATATCTTCTCTTTTTCAAAAGGAAGTTCCGGCAGTTTTCTTTCTTCCAGAAGTACTTTCCGGATGCGCTCCTTTTTCTCCCGGTTAAATTTATAATCCCGTTCCTCCATAAAGATCCTGCCGCATTCCGCCTCGATATCGTCAAAGATCTCCGACATTTTTTTCCCGGTGACCGCTATCATTTCCACCAGAAGCGCCGCCGCATAGATACCGTCCTTCCCCTTGATATGCCCCCTGACCGTCAGCCCTCCTGAAGATTCCCCGCCGATCACCGCCTCTGTCTCATACATCTTTGCCGAAATATGTTTGAATCC
>ERZ808028.429-NODE-429-length-36387-cov-5.920215_pt1 | contig 36387 bp, 31 predicted proteins | sample MGYA00380184_ERZ808028 | MGnify/ENA primary metagenome ERZ808028 (study PRJEB31490, sample SAMN06133397) | mouse gut metagenome | isolation source: J8_1 | host: mice | place: China: Chengdu | collected 2015-05 ...
ATTCGAAGCGTCACCAATCGATACAGAATCAGCGGTTCGAATTTAGCCATCAGCACCAGTAGAGATTGCGGAGGCGGTGCAGCTCGCGTATTCGATGCCGTGTTCGGTCAGAACGCTACGCTTCGACCCGTCTCCGGAGGCTACGATGCTGCCCGACCCGGCGACCTGCTCATCCACGTAGACCCCAATGGTAAAGCAATGCATGTAGCCATCGTATACGACCGGGAAAATATCAATGGCATCGCCAATATGCTCACGACTATTGACGCCAACATCAATGGCGGCGGCAACAAGCTCATCTTCGGCCTGGGGAACCTCGACCCCATCAAATACGAACTTGGCTACACCTACGAATTCTACACCGCATATCCCGACTAAATATACGCACAATGGCCGACGGTTGCAAAACCGTCGGCCAAATTTTCCGAGCCCCAGCCCGCCGGGAGACGGTCCGCAGGGGCCGGGCTCTGTCCCGGCCCGTCCCCCGAAAGCACGGAGGGAAAAAACGGGAGGGGACAGAGCCCCTCCCCTACACGCCGTTTCACCGTCAGACGGGCTTCTTCGAGTCCCCTGCCGTAACAAATGTAATGGCGACAAACAGGGCCAGGCTGACCCCGGCGGCAGTCACATTGGAGGGCAGACCCAGCAGTCCGGGCGCTTTCCCCGCCAGGAAAAATTCCGAGATCAGTCCGGCGGCCACAGCGCAAACCATGGAAATCAATGCCGCCGGCGCGGTGGCCCGTTTCCAGAAAAGGCCGATTACCAGAGGGAAGAACACCACGGTGGAATAGAACAGCCCGCCCAGATACATCACATTGATGATGTTGCGCATCAGCATGGACACTGCCAGAGACAGGACGCAGATAACCACCGTTACAACCCGAATCGTCCGGAGCGCCCGCGCTTCGCCGGTTTTCTCCTTTTGGAAGAAGGGCCCGTAGATATCATTGACAAACAGCGTGGAGGCCGCCAGCAGCATGGAGTCCGCCGTGGACATGGACGCGGCGAAAATGCCTCCCAGAATCAGCCCGGCGACGCCGGACGGCATATAGGTTTTAATCAGCAGGGCATAGCCCAGGTTCGCGTCCTCCAAACCGGGCAGAAGGGCCACGATGCAGACGCCCAGCACCGCCACCGCCAGACCGTAGAGAAAATAGGACACGCCGGTGAATACAAAGGCAAAACGGGCGGTTGCCTGGTCCCTGGACGCGAAAACCCGCTGGATGTAATGCTGGTTGGTGGCGTAAGTAAAGAAGCAGAACAGACACCAGGACAGCACCGTGGAGCCCTCGATGTTTCCAAAGGATAAAAACTCCGGGGGAAGCGCCGCCGCCAGACCGGAAAATCCCCCCGCGTGGTACAGCGAAACCGGCAGGGCCACGGCGATGGAGAGGACAATGATGACGAACTGCACGACGTCCGTGTTCACCACGGCGATCAGGCCGCCGCCCATGGTATAGAGTAGCACAAACGCCACCGTAATCAGCAGCCCCACCCGCTGGGGAATGCCCAGTACGCCGTGCAGCGCCACAGCGCCTACCATAAACTGCGTGGAAAGCTGGGTGACAATGGCCAGCAGGTGCATCACCGTGGCAAAGGTACGGGTGGCGCGGTTATATCGCCGTTCCAGGAACTCGGTCACTGTGACCAGCTGGGGGATTTTGATTTTTCCCGCGAAAAAGATGCCCAGCAGAATCAGCGCCGGCACGGCCGACCAGTCCCACCAGGCCCCGGCGAGTCCAATGGTATAGCAGAACGCCATGGCCCCGACGAGGCTGCTGCCGCCAAATTCCGTGGCGGCCATGCTGAACCCCGCCTGGACGCGGCCCAGCTGACTGCCCGCCAGAGTGAAATCATCCACGCACCGGACCTGCCGGGAGGAACGCCAGCCCACATAGCCGATCAGGGCGAAAATCAGGACGACGCCCAAAAGGTCTGCGATTTTCATATCCGTGCCTCCGCGTTCATACGCATTTCTATCATGACTGCGGGGGCAGAGCCGCCCCCGCTTTTGATTGTATCAGACAGCCTGTGTTTTTGCAACGCCGGCAGGCGTTTTCTCACTGGCGTTCATGCGGTTCAGCACGGCGCAGCAGACCATTCCCAGCAGGGAGCAGCCCAGACACAGCAGGAAGAGCTTCGTATAGCCGGAATCTCCCTTGTCCAGCCAGCCGCCCACCATGGTATAGAAGAACGCGTCGGGGCAAAAGCCCACAAAAGAGGCCAGACCAATCACCGCGCCGGTTTTTTCCAGCGGAATATTGGACTCGTCCACCGTGGCGAAGTAGATGCCCCGGAATCCGAAGAGCAGCACGCTGAGGAGAATCATCAGCGCCACCGCCAGATACATCAGGGACGGCGTGCGGGGAAGCAGGAGATAGGCCGCCTCGCAGACTGCCACGCCCACAAAACCCACCAGCAGAACCTTGATGGAGGAGCCCACCTTGTCGACGATGATGCCGGCCAGAGGAGAGGCCCCCATTTTGATGGCGTAGGTCCGCAGAATGGCCAGCGTACCCACAAGGGCGGAGGAAATCTTGAACACGTCGCTGAGATAGGGATTCAGATACGTCAGGGAGGAAAACACCACGTAGGTGGAGAAGATGATGCCGCCGATCAGCCACGCCTTGGGCATCTTGACCGCGCTGGCAATATCCCGGAAGGAAACCTTGTCCACGCCCTCCACCTTCTTCTCTTTGATGACGAAGAACAGCAGCACGCCGCAGAGAATGGACAGACCGGAATAGAGGCAGACCACGTATTTGAAGCCCACAGTGACGTCTGCGAAGGTCTCAAACAGATACAGGCCGATGAAGGACACCACCACGCCGGCAATGCCGGAGAGGCCCTCGTTGAAGCCGAAGAGCTTTCCCTGCTCGGATTTGTCCCCCAGCATCCGGATGACCTTCATGGATGCCGCCCAGAAGGTGAGGATGGTGGTGACGCCCCAGGCGGCAAAAATCAGAAGCAGCATGGAATAGGGGGGGAAGGTGGCAAAATACAGTCCCAGAAGTCCGGAGGACACCAGGGAAAAGGACAGCAGCTTTTTGGCTGAAAATTTGTCCGCCAGGAAGCCGCCGGGGAAATAGAGGATGGTAGCCAGAATGCCGTACATGCTGATGAGGTTGCCCAGCTGCTGGTGGTCCAGACCCAGCGCGGCCCGCATGGGATCATAGAAGGTGGATTTCAGATAGGGAAGGCTGTACATCACCGTGGTGCCGCTGGCGATAATGAAGATAATCAGATATTTTTTCCAGCTGATGTTCTTGTTTTCCATGGGAATTCTCCTTCTCTCCGTAATGATTTAAGTGTCCTGTCCGTTACGGGCGCAGGCTGTCCAGAGCCTGCGACAGGTCCCTCAGAAGGTCCTCTTTGCCTTCCAGGCCCACGGCAATGCGAATCATGCCGCTGTGTTCGATTTGAATCAGGGTGTGTCCTTCCCCCAGGGAGGTGGCAATGGTCATAAGCCGCGTGTGATCCAGCAGGCGTTTGGACGCCTCCTCCGGCGTCAGCCCGGCGATGTTCTTCTTCAGCCAGAAGGAGACGATGCCGCCGCCCATTCCGTTCATCTGGCTCAGGCAAAGGGCATGCTGGGGATGGCTGGGCAGAGCCGGATAGTTCACCAGGTCCACCAGCGGGTGGGCTTCTAAAAACTCAGCCAGAGCCAGGGCGTTTTCACAGTGCCTGCGGATTCGCAGATCCAGGGTCATCATGCCCCGCAGAATCAGCCAGGCATTGAAGGGGGACAGACACGCGCCGGTGAAGCAGGGCATTCCGGGGAAGTGAATGGTCTCGATCATGGCCTTGGGCCCCACCACCACGCCGCCCAGGGTGTCGCCGTGGCCGTTGATGTACTTTGTCAGACTGTGAATGACCAGGTCCGCGCCCAGCTCCAAGGGCCGCTGTATGGGCGGCGGGGCAAAGGTGGAGTCCACAATCAGGAGGCAGTTGTTTTCCTTGGCGATGCGGGCGGTCTCCCGGATATTCACCAGTCCCAGGGAGGGGTTGGAGGGGGTCTCCGTGTACAGGACGGCCGTGTTGGACCGGATGTTCTGCATCACATCCTCCAGGTCCCGGAAGTCCGCGCAGCTGACATCCACGCCCATTTTCTCCTGTAGCAGCTCCCGCAGAAAGACACCGGTGTGAGAGAATACCTCCTTGGAGCAGAGCAGGTGTTCTCCCTTTTTCAGGACGGACAGCAGGGCGGAGCAGATAGCGCCCATGCCGGAGCCGGCGCAGATGGCCGCCTCGCCCCCCTCCAGAAGGGCCAGCTTTTCTTCCAGGGCGTAAACCGTGGGGCTGCCCTCCCGGGAGTAGACCAGGCCGGTGCGGTCCCAGGAGCTGTTCATGTCGTCCACGGTGTCAAAGCCATAGGTAGCGGTCTGGTAAATCGGAGTTGCCAGCGCCCGGGTTACGGGGTCAGGACGGTGCCCTCTGTGAATCAAGAGGGTTTCCAGAGACTGAGGGGTTTCCTTTGACATAGCAGTGATCCTCCTGTATAATAAGGAGCACTGCCCGCCGCCGCGCGCCGGCGGGCTTGTTGTGTTCGCTCCCTTTCATGGGATTCATGGTAAACCATCCCCTTATGGGAGAGTCAACTCAAAAAATATTCCGGCTTTTTTGTGCAGTTTTACCAGGAGGAGGCTTGTATGGAAGAGCTCTATTCGATTGGAGAGACGGCGAAGCTCAATCACGTATCGGTAAAAAGTCTGCGTCACTATGATGAGATCGGCCTGCTGAAGCCCCGCTATATTGACCCGGACACAGGCTACCGCTACTATTCGTATAATCAGTTTTCCTTTATTGACAAGATTAAGCGGTACAAAAACATCGGGATGACACTGATGGAATTAAAGGACCTGTTTCAGGGGCAGGACCTGGAACAGCTTGCCCTGTTTTTAGAAGAACAGAGGCGGAAGCTGGATGAGGAAGAGCAGCTTCTTCAGGAGAAGCGGCAGGACGTCGCCTGGCTGTCGGAATTTTTTGAGTACTCCAAAAGCCTGATGGTCCAGAACGACATCGTCATTCGAACCCTGCCGGCGATGCACATGATCTGCGTCCCCTGTCAGGGCGACGACTCCATGTATGCCATGGACATGGAGCTGCGGCGGGTCTCCGTTTCCCCCGCCTTCCAGGACTGTCAGCTTTTGAACCCCTATGGATATATTCTGGATTTTGACCACCTGATGAATAACGAAATGTCCCCCACCGCCTCCACTGTCTGCATCCGGGAGCGTCCGGAAACGGACTCCCCCTATCTCTTCACCGCTCCGGCAGGCAAATACCTCTGCTGCAAGGCGCCGGTTTTGTCCGATCAGTGGGACATCGGCCCTCTGATTGCCCAGTGCCGCCGGGAGAACCTGCGGCCCTCCCTGGCGCTGGCCTGTGAATACCTCAGCAGCCTCTATGATCCGCGGAACTCTCCCTATGAGCTGCGGCTCCTCTTAGAGCCTGTTTAAAATCCATCGAAACGCCGTCTCAGGGCATCTTTTTCCGCCGATGCTGCGTTGGTTTGACTTGAAATCCGTCAGGATTCCTGCGTCAAACTGCCTTGCCCGACAAAAAAATCTGCCCCAATCCGGCACTCCGCCGGATTTTAAACAGGCTCTTAGATGAGAGGCAGGGGCCTTGAGCAGCCAGATTGAACGGTCCCATATGTTATCCTCATACAAAAATAATAAACCGGATGAGGAACCATTGTTGATATGGTTTCGCCTCACGAAAGAAGCCGGCGCTGACGCATGCCGGAGGCGGCGCATGGCAGATGCCTGTCCGGCGCTCTGCGCTTTCATGATATGATTTGAGCCGTTTTGCTCGCCGCCGTATAGGCGGCAGCCGCAAAACATGGCACATATTACTTTCGACCTGTTAGTTCGGAAGTAATATAAAAATATCAAATGAAAGTAGGGGGAAGAACGTGAAATATATCAGGAAAACAGCACGGTACAATGGGAAAAAGTACGAGGCAGCCGGAAAAACAGAGCTGGAGGCGATGACCAGGCTTGCGGAAAAGCTGGCGGCGGCGAAACGGGAAGAAGAAACCGCCTGCGGGGCTATGACGGTTGACGCCTGGTTCAGAGAGTGGTTTGAGACCTATAAAAAACCGAAAGGCTTAACCGCCAAAAGCCTGGGAATGTATACAGAAAAGTACAATAAATACATAAAACCCCGTATCGGGCCAATGCAGCTGAAAGAGGTCACGGAAATACACCTGCAAAAGATCATGAATGAGCAGGCCGGAAAATCAAGTTCCCACGCAAAAAAACTGCGCATGGTCATGCGGGAGATGTTTCGCCGTGCCAGACAAACCAGGCTCATACCATACGACCCGGCGGAAATGCTGGAGCTTCCGGTCACAACAGAGAGCAAGCGCAGGTCCATCACCGAGGAGGAGAGAGCCGCAATTTTAGAAGTCGCCAAGAGCCATCCGGCAGGGCTGTGGATATTAACGCTCCTGTATACCGGAATGAGACCCGGAGAGACGGCGGCGCTTTCCTGGGCGGACATTGACTTTGACAGGAACGAAATCCATGTATATGCCGCAATGGAAAGCGGCTCCACGGAGATTAAGGCGCCTAAAACAGGCGCGGGAATCCGTGACATCCCCATACACGCAAAGCTTGCGCCGATGCTTCTGGAGGCAAGGAAAGAGCCCTTCGCGCCGGTCTTCCAGGGAAGAAACGGGAACCGCCTGAACAACAATATGCTCTACCGCAGCTGGAAATCGTTCTACAGGGCATTGGATATCTACATGGGCGCGACGGTGAAGAGAAATAAAATTGTTGCCCACGCGGTTGCGCAGGACCTGACTCCGTACTGTTTAAGGCATACGTTCTGCACGGATTTACAAAAGGCGGGAGTTGCGCTCAATGTGGCAAAAGAGCTCATGGGACATTCAGATGTTTCTGTAACCGCTAATATTTATACGCATAAAGACAATGATGTATTGCATGCCGGAATTTCGCTGCTTGATGGAACCAGCGGAAAAGCGGGGAGGATGGAAACAACAGTGTGAACTGACCGCGGAGTAAACTGTATTGAGCATTACGGCGCGGATTCCACCTGTATGAAAGACCGCTGGTTCAAATCCGGCCGGATGTGCCATGACGCGCGGACGATTCCGCAGGCTGGCGCGCGAGACGGCGGAAAAGAAGGCGTGGGCATATGAAGGGGCCCTGTCTGGTTCTCCAGGCAGGGCCCCTTTGAAGCATATGGACCGGCGCGTCCGCCGCCCCGGCAGGGGAAGAAAGCCGGACAGAGGATGGCCTTCAGGTCTTCACAAATCTCACCAGCAGGGTGGAGGGCAGCGCCTTGGCGAGAAGGCGGTAAAACTTGTAAAAGAGCTTCGGCGTGTAGACGGTCCGGCCCGCCTTCGCCGCCCGGAGCGCGCCTCCCGCCACCTTGACCTGGTCGCAGTAGGGCAGGAACTCAAAGGTGCTGGAATGCCCCGTGATGCCCGCCAGGGGCAGGAATTCCGTATCCATGGGACCGGGACACACGGCGGTGGCGGTGATGCGCCGGCGGCGCAGCTCCTCCCCCAGGCCGATGGTGAAGGCGGAGACGTAGGCCTTGGACGCGGAGTAAACCGTCATCCTGGGATTGGGGCAGAAGGAGGCGATGGAGGACACATTCAGGATGCGGCTCCCCTCCGCCATATAGGGCAGGGCCATGTTGGTGACGGCGGTGAGGGCCCGGATATTCAGGTCTACCACGCGGGTCTGGGCGGCGGTGTCCGTCTCCCCCAGGCGGCCCAGGACGCCGCACCCGGCGCAGTTCACCAGCAAGGAAATCTCCGGCTGTTCCGCCGACAGCTTCTCCCGCAGGGTGACGAAGCTCATGGGGTCGCAGAGGTCCAGGGCCAGACAGGCCACGGTCCGGCCCGTCAGGCTCCGGGCCAGGTCCTCCAGCCGGTCCGCCCGGCGGGCAATCAGCCAATAGCTCTCGATGTCGGGAAATACATCCTCAATCTGGCGGACAAGCTCCCGGCCCAGGCCCGAGGACGCGCCGGTGATGATGGCAGTTTTCATAGCAAGGTCCTCCCTGTCATTCAGGAAATTCTCCGAATCAGGAATGAGGAATTAGGAATGATTCCGGCATTTCAATCATTCCCAATTCCTAATCTCTAATTCCTGACTCCGTCAGCGGGTCTCCGGCGCGGGATACTCCACACCACGGGTATCCACCCGGATGGACTGAATCACCACAGGCTTTTTGGGCCGGTCGTTCATCATCCCCCGGGGCACCCGGGAGATGGCGATTGCGTCGTCCATCCCCTCGATGACCTGGCCGAATACGGCATAGTCCCCGTCCAGGTGCTCCGCCGGGGCCACGGTGATGAAGAACTGGCTCCCGGCGGAATCCGGGTCCCCGGTCCGGGCCATGGACAGCACCCCGGCGGTGTGGCGCAGGTCGTTCTGAGGGAAGCTGTTGGAGGGGAATTCGCCCTTGATTTCATAGCCGGGTCCGCCCATGCCGGTGCCCTGGGGGCAGCCCCCCTGAATCATGAAGCCGGGGATTACCCTGTGGAAGGTCAGCCCGTCGTAAAAGCCCTGACCGGCCAGGGTGATGAAGTTGTTCACGGTGTTGGGGGCCTTGCCGGGAAAGAGCTCGGCGGTCATTTTTTTGCCGTCCTCCATCAGGATGGTGGCAAGGGGATTCTTCACAGTCTGTTCAGACATATCCGTTTTTCCTCTCTTTGTTTGATTTATGCACGTTCCTCGTTCTAAATTCTGATATTGTGATCTGTCAAAAAGTTCATGAACTGGGGGCCGAAGGCGTCCCGGGTGCTGAACTTCGCCAGGGTTTTCCCGTTTTTGCCCATCAGGAGATAGCACTCGTCGGCGGCGTGCCAGCGGAGGCCCTCCACCTCCTCCAGCCGGAGCTCCTTCCAGCCGTTCAGCCACAGGCGGTCCCCCTCCACGCTCAGACGCTGGGGGAACAGCTGGCCCCGGACCGCCGCCAGCACCCAGGGCCCTATGTTAAACACGACGGTCAAAACCATCAGAAGATTCAGCGCAAGGTCCTCATAGGGCTTCCCGTAGGTGAAATAGGCCACGAGAGGAAAGCCGGGGAAGAACATCAGCAGCCCCAGCGCTATCCCGCATCCGATCCAGACGCCGATGGGTTCCGTCCGCCGGAGCTGGAGGGTGAAGCGGGGGCCAAATGCCTTTTCCAGGTCCGTGCCCCCGATCTTTTTGCCGCCGCCGTCCTCGCCGTCTTCTTCGGAGGCGGCGGGCTCCAACGGCCGGCCGTCCGGGCTGTAAAAGGGGACGCCGTGATTTCGCAGGTACTGGACGAAAACCTCCGCGCCGGCTTGTGTCATGCTGAAGCGGCACAGGGGTTTGCCCTGAGCGTCAAAGAGGACGTTTTCAAAGCTCCGGCCCTTGCGCTGGTGGGCGGTGAGTCCCGCCGCGTCCTGCACCGAAAAGGTCCAGCCCCGGCGCAGAGACGGCTCCACCCGGAGGGTCTCCCCCTGAACATGGAGGACACCCTCCATCACCTGGGCCTGAAAGGCGTAGGGGACCGTCTGGCCCGGCGGGGTATACAGGCCCCTCACCGGCTCTTCATGGCCCGGTCCATCTCCCGCCGGGCGTCCCGCTGGGCGGCGGCGTCCCGCTTGTCATAGTTTTTCTTGCCCCGGCAGAGGCCGATTTCCAGCTTTACACGGGAGTCCCTGAAGTATACGGACAGGGGCACCAGGGTATAGCCGTCCTGCTTGACCAGGGCGTGGAGCTTGCGAATCTCCCGCTTGTGCATCAGCAGGCGGCGGACCCGCACCGGGTCCTTGTTGAAGATGTTCCCTTTTTCATAGGGGGAGATGTGCATTCCGTGGATAAACAGCTCCCCGTCCTTCACGAGGCAGTAGGAATCCTTCAGATTCAGCGTCCCGGCCCGGATGGACTTCACCTCGGTGCCGGCCAGCTCGATGCCGGCCTCATAGCGGTCCTCTACGTAGTAGTCGTGATGGGCCTTGCGGTTCTGGGCCGCGATTTTGACGCCCTTTTTGCCCTTTTCCATTGTATCACCTCGGTTCTGTGAAGCAAGTATAGCATGAAGACCTGTCGGACACAAGGGTTTCAGCTGAAATAGGCCTGCATCAGGGATTTTTTCAGGGTTTCCAGCTGGACAAGGCTTTTTTGAATCAGGGCCCTTGTCCGGTCGGTTTGTTCCACGAAAGCGGCAAATTTCTCTTGCAGTTCGATTGGAGGCAGTATGACAGTCAGATTCAGAAGCCGTTCCTTTGATATATTGGACATGGATTTTGCAGAACCGGTGGCGATTGATTGTATGCAGTCTCTGAATAAATCATGGTTAATCAGCTTCCATAGAAATATTTTGCAGCATTGGTCGGTTGTATTTAAACGGAAAATCAGGTCGGGCATCATCAGCCGGCCGGGTGTATCATAGACGTAGGCGCACATACCAACCAGCTCCGGCGTGTTTTTTCTGGTAAAAAGCAAATCACCCCTGTGTACCTCTGCAGCTTCAACAAACAGCCTTTCATCAAGCATTGCCTTATTTTCTTCGGGACGATAGGACCCGTATGTAACCGCGCTCAGTTTCAGCACGGCTGGCTGGTTCCCCGTTCGGGGCACGGCACTGCACACAAAGCTCCTTCCGTTATCAATGCTTTTCAGACAGGCAGAGAGGGGAACCCTGTTCCAGTTCATAGGATTCGCTGCCGGGTCCCCAAACATCTCTACAAACCTTGCCTTCACCAGGTCGTCCAGCTTGGCAAGCTGCCGGTTGTGGAGAAAAATCAGGGCAACAATTTTATCCAGAACAATCGCAATATGACACTGCTCATCTAAGGTGTGAGCCCGAAGGTTCTCTTTGCAGTAGTCCTTGAAATAAATATGTGGAATAGTTGCTCCTGTGTAGTATTTTGCAAGATTCATATGCTCCATTGCATAGGCTAGATAGCGGACACTGATACCCTTATTAGGAATAATATATTGCATCGTCCCTATCACAGATGATTTTGCCGGTAACTGCATTACTCGACCGACACCTGCTCCATCTTTTACAACCGCCACATATGGATGTTCCTGCTGGTAAAAATCTACACATTTAATCAATCCGCTTGCTCCGTAGACTGGATAGACACCATTACAGTTTTCCAAATCTTTTTGCGCAATATTTGAGGAAGATTTGGTGCAAATATCGCCTAATTGCATGATTACAGCATCCCTTCCGGCTCCGCCAGGTCCAGCACCACAGGGCAGTGGTCGCTGCCGCGGACCTCGCTCCAGATGTCCGCCCCCCGGATGCGGCTCCGGAGGCGCTCCGAGACGATGAAATAGTCGATTCTCCACCCGGTGTTGTTCTCCCGGGCCCGGCCCCGGTAGCTCCACCAGGAATAGGCCCCGGTCTTGTCCGGGTACAGGGCCCGGAAGCTGTCCACAAAGCCTGCGTCCAGAAGCAGGGTCATCTTCTCCCGCTCCTCGTCGGTGAAGCCGGGATTGCGGCGGTTGGGGCCGGGGTTTTTCAGGTCGATTTCCTGATGGGCCACGTTCAGGTCCCCGCAGTAGACCACGGGCTTCACGGCGTCCAGTTCGCAGAGATACTCCCGCAGGTCGTCCTCCCAGGCCATCCGGTAATCCAGCCGCAGAAGCTGGTCCTTGGAGTTGGGGGTGTAGCAGCAGACCAGGTAAAAGTCCGGAAACTCCGCCGTGATGACCCGGCCCTCGTGGCGGTGCTCGTCGATTCCAAAGTCATAGGTGACGGAGAGGGGGGCGCGGCGGGTAAAGACGGCGGTTCCGGAGTAGCCGGCCTTGTCGGCGCTGTTCCAGTAGCGCTCGTAGCCGGGCAGGTCAAATTCCGCCTGCTCCGGGCGCATTTTCGTCTCCTGCAGGCAGATGACGTCGGCGTCGGCAAAGGCGCAGAAGTCCAGAAAGCCCTTTTTCAGGCAGGCCCGCAGGCCGTTGACGTTCCAGGATACCAGTTTCATAAAAACACCTCAGATTCAGAGTTGAGAGCAAAGATGGAAGGCAGTTCTATTATAGCGGGTTTCCACGGAAAAAACAATTGCCAGCGGGAAGGAAATGGAGTAAACTGGAGTCACGCGGACAAAAAGAGGAGGTATCTTTACATGGGCTTTCTGGACAGGTTTATGAAAAAGAAAACGGAAGCGGCGGGCAAGCAGGGAAACGCCCCCGGCGGGGCGGAGCCCGGCAGGCCGGACCGGCGCGCTCCCGTGGAGCAGGAGGAGTCCCGGCCCGGCGCGCAGGGGCCGAAGACCGACGAATACACCCCCGGCGGGTCCCCGGTCTACCGCTATGAGGACCACCGGGAGGAGGGCTTTCAGCCCCCTGTTGACGTGGGGGTTTACGCGAAGCTGGTGGAGGAGCATTTCAGCCAGCTGTTCCCCGGCCGGGGCCACTTCGTCTACCACGAGATGATCAGCGACCGGGTCCATGTGGACGTCCACATCCTCCGGCCCACAGAGGAGCAGAATTTCTATGTGCTCTACACCACCGGCATGAGCGACCTGCCCATGACCCTGCCGGAGGGGCTGGAGAACCGGGAGGAACTGAAATACGCGGAGCTGTTCCTGTTCCTCCCCGGCAGCTGGAACGTGGGCGAGGAATCCGTCTCCGCCAAGGACCTGCCCTATGAGAGCTATTGGCCCATCAACATGCTGAAGTTCCTGGCCCGGTTCCCCCACGAGTATCACACGTGGCTGGGCTTCGGCCACACCATGCCCAACGGCCCGGACTACGCCCCCATGTGCGGGGGCGTGGGCTTCGGCGGCGTCGTGCTGGACTGGCTGGGGAAGGAATATGGCCGGGTGGAGAACCCCGAGGGCCACGACGTGATGCTGTACTACGTCATTCCCGCCTATAAGCAGGAAATCGAGTATAAGCTGAAATACGGCATGGAGGGCCTCTCCAAGCGCTTCAGCGAGGGGGAACTGCCCCTGGTGCTGGACATTCACCGGCCCAACCTCTGTGCCGACTTCACCGAGATTCTGGACTGACATGGACGAGACGCTGCGGGTGCCGCTGAGGGAGATGGAGACCTCAGACGAGGATATTTACCGGGACGCCGTGTATCAGGGCCGCCCCTTCACCGGCGTGGCCTGGGGAGAGGACGGCCGGGAGACCTGCGAGCTCTCCTATGAGGAGGGCGTGGCCCACGGCCGGTGCCGCTGGTGGTATCAGAACGGAAAGCTGTCCCTGGACGAGGTGCTGGACCATGGGGAGATTGTGGAAAGCACCTCTTGGTGGGCCCCCGGGGACGTGATTCACCGCCGGGAGGCCGGCGGTCAGGTCCAATACTGGTTCCGGGACGGGACCCTGGCCCTGGAGGAGGGAGAGGGCTGGCGGCGGGAGTACTACCCTTCCGGCCCCCTTCGGGAGGAACGGCGCACGGCCCCGGACGGCGGGACCGAGGCCGTCTGGTACGGCGAGGACGGGGAGTGGGCCGTCCGCACGAAAACGGGCCCCCGGGAGCCGGGGAAACGCCTGCCGCCGGAGCCGGAAATAGAGTACAACGACGCCTATATCCGGGCCGGCTATTTGAAGCTGCTGGAGGTCTCCGCCTTCGGGCATCACTTTATGGACTGGCTGTTCCGGCAGATGGAGCCGAAAAAAAGCTGGTTTCAGCGCTGGGTGCAGGACAAGCGCCCCAAAACACTCTCCGCCGAGGGCCGGGAGATGGTCTGCGCCATGATTGCCTGTGAGGACCTGCGGGTGAAATGGCGGGGTGTCACCATGGCGAAGCAGTACCGGGTGAAGGAGGCCCGGCCCTTCCTGGAGCAGGCCCGTTCGGTGCGGAAGAAGCCGCCGGGAGAATACAGCGTCACCGGCTGCGGAACGGACTACGCGTGTACCGTGGGGGAGGCGGCGGACAGAGCCCTGCGGGAATTGAGAGCAGAAGATTAGGCATTGATTGGTCCCAGCCCGGGCCGGGACCTCTCAAAAACGCAGAAAAGGACCGGAGGCACAGCCTCCGGTCCTTTTTGACAGCATTCATTCCACAGCCTGGTCCAGCTCCAGGGTGACGTCGAAGGTCTCTCCGTCCCGCCAGAGGGTCAGGGTCATCTCGTCCCCCAGATAGAGGCGGCGGCGGACCCGCAGCAGGTCCTGACTGGCGGCGAGGGGTTCCCCCTGGGCGGAGAGGATATAATCCCCCTCGCGGATTCCCGCCCGGTCCGCCGGGGACCCGTCCTCCACGGTCTGGACCTTCAGCCCCTGCAGGCCCTCCCCCAGAGGCTCAGCGACGATGAGGACGGACACACCCAGCAGGGGTTCCGGCTGGAGAATCCCCCACTCCAGAAGATCGTTGACCATCCGCTCCATCAGGGCGGAGGGAATGGCGAACCCAAGGCCCTCCACGGTGGAGTACTTGGAGCTCATTTTGATGACGTTGATGCCCACCACCTGGCCCCGGTCGTTAATCAGGGGGCCGCCGGAGTTGCCGGAGTTCAGGGCGGCATTGGTCTGAATCAGGGTCATGGTCCGGCCGTCCACCTGGACGTCCCGGTTGATGGCGGACACGATGCCGTCGGTCAGCGTGCCCCGGAGCTCCCAGCCCAGGGGATTTCCGATGGCATATACCGGGTCCCCCACCGTCAGCAGGTCCGAGTCCCCGAACCGGGCGGCGGGCAGAGAGCCCCCCAGATCATCCAGGTCCTGGGGCGAGACCTTCAGAACGGCCAGGTCCTGGGCCGCGTCTCCGGCCACATAGCAGGCGTAGCAGCGGTAGCCGCTGTCCAGCACCACCGTGCAGGATTCTCCCCCCTCGACCACGTGGTAGTTGGTGACGATATAGCCGTCCGGGGTGAAAATGACGCCGGTGCCCACGCTCATACGGTCTCCGCCCACCCCTGCCAGCACCGTCACCACCGAGGGGTTCACGGTGCGGTAGACCTCCTGGGCCGTCAGGGCCTCCCCCTGCTCCCGGACCAGGGAGAGGACTGCGCCCTGGCCGGTGGGCCAGGTGGGAATGGTGATTTCCCGGCCCTCCCCGCTGTCGGTCCAGTCAAATTCATAGCGGTCCAGGTCCTCTTCCTGCCGGTCCTCCCAGAGCCGGACGGCAACGGTGATTCCCACCAGCACCCCCACGCAGAGGAGGAAGACGGCCAGCCCGGCCCGCCGGCGTTTATGAGGGTTTTCCGGCCCGTTCCGGTTTTTCCGGTTTTTTCTGCCTTTTCGACCCTTCCGGCCCTTTTGGCCGTCCCGCTCCGCCATGTCCGGACAGGTCTCCGCCGGGTCCGCCTCCGCCGGGGAGCGGCCGTCCCGGCGGAGGGGGATGAGGACGGTCCGCATCTCCAGGGGCTTCCGCCGCCCCGCCTCCGGGTGGGAGGGGGGCAGGGGGCGGCTGTACCGCTCCACCGTCTCCGCCGGGAAGGACCGGCGGTAGACCTCCACCACCTCCTCCGGAACCCGGCTGTCCCTCCAGCTCTCCGGCAGGGGCCGGCGGTATGTGCTCACAATCTCCCGATACTCTCCCATAGGCCTTTTCACTCCATTGCCAGTGAGAAGGAGAAGGTGGTCATGCCGTTCTCGCTGGTGACATTGATTTTTTCCTTGTGCTGTTCCAGTATGGTCTTGACGATGTAGAGCCCCAGGCCCACGCCGTCCTTGTCCTCGCTGCGGGACTTGTCGCTTTTGTGGAACCGCTCGAACAGCAATGGCAGCTCCGCGGCGGGGATGGTATCCCCCAGGTTCCGCACGGTGACCCGGGCCTTTCCGTCCCGCACCACCGCGCCCAGGTAGAGGGTGGACCCCTGCCGGGCGAACTTGGCGGCGTTTTCCAGCAGATTATAGATGACCTGGGTAATCAGGTCGTTGTCCCCCAGCACCAGAATGGGGCCGTCGGGAATGTCTGCCTCCACGTCCAGATTCCGGTCGGTGATCTTCTTCTCCATGGAGATCAGCACCCGGCGCATACTCTCGCAGAGGTCGAAGTGGTTTCCGTTTACCAGGGGGTTGATGGCCTGGAGCTGGCTCACGTCCAGCATCCGCCGCACCAGGCGGCTGAGGCGGCGGCTCTCCCCGGCGATGATGGACAGGTACTGTTTTTCGTTCTCCGGGGGAATGGTGCCGTCCAGGATGCCGTCGGTGTAACCGGCGATGGTGGTCATGGGGGTTTTCAGCTCGTGGGAGATATTGGCGATGAACTCCCGGCGCTGCCGCTCCGTCTGCTGGAGGGAATCCGCCATGGCGTTGAAGGATGCGGCCAGCTCCCCCACCTCGTCGTCCCGGCCATAGTCGTTCATGCGGATGTCAAAGTCCCCTTCGGCATAGCGCCGGGTGGCCTCCACCATCTCCCGGATGGGCTTCACCTGCCGCATGGCGGTAACGGAGGAGGCCATAAAAGCCACCATCAGCACCACGAAGGAGGTCATGAAAAACAAGCCGATAAAGCCCCCCCACATGGCGTCCAGGGAGGCGGTGGTGGACAGGGACACGACCTCGCCCACCAGCTCCCCGGTGGCGGGGCTGACGGCGGCCACCCCCACGGCAAAACGGGGATGGGCGTAAATTCCACCCAGGTCGTCCCGCCAGTGGGCGGAGCCCTGTTCCATCACCTTCCGGGTCATCTCCGCCGGAATGGTGATGGTGAGGCCGCTGAGGGCCTCGTCGGTGGAGAGGAGGACCCGGCCCTCCGTGTCGCAGATCAGAAACTGCACATCGGACACCATGGCCCCGAAGGCGGCCAGCCGCTGAAAGTCCTGGTCGTTCCGCAGGTCCTCGATTTCCAGATACCGGCCGCTCTCCAGATAGCTGGCGGACAGCTGGCTCATGACCCGGGCCTTGGCGGCGATCTCCTGGACCTCCTGGCTCCGGGCATAGTTATAGCTCAGGGAGAAAAAGGACACGCCCAGCAGGCACAGCGTCAGCAGCACCATGCCGGCGGTAACGAAGAGCTGCCGCCAGTACAGGCCCCGGCACCGGAATTTGAGCCGGCTCATGTCTCCATCTTCTCCGGGGAGATGGTCAGCTCGAACTTATAGCCCACGCCCCACACGGTTTTCAGCGCCCACTGATTGGAGACGTTCTCCACCTTCTCCCGCAGGCGCTTGATGTGTACGTCCACCGTCCGGCTGTCACCGAAGTAGTCAAAGCCCCACACCTCGTCCAGAAGCTGGTTGCGGGTGTAGACCCGGTTGGGCGTGGACGCCAGGTGGTAGAGCAGTTCCAGCTCCTTGGGCGGCGTGTCCACCTTTCTCCCGTCTACAATGAGCTCGTAGGAATCCAGGTCTATCACCAGCTTGTCGAACAGCAGGCGCTTGCTGGTGTCGTTGGGAATCTCCGTGCGGCGGAGCACGGCGTTGATCCGGGCAATCAGCTCCTTCATCTCGAAGGGCTTGACAATGTAATCGTCCGCCCCCATTTCCAGACCCTGGATGCGGTCGAAGACCTCGCTCTTGGCGGTGAGCATGATGATGGGCACCCGGGAGCTCTCCCGGATTCTGGAGCAGACGGTCCAGCCGTCCATGACGGGCAGCATGATGTCCAGCAGAATCAGGTCCGGCTCGGCCTTCTGGAATTCCTCAATGGCCCTGCCTCCGTCTCCGGCAATGCGGACGTCAAAGCCCTCCTTCACCAGATACATATGAATGAGGTCGGAGATATTGCGGTCGTCCTCCACGACCAGGATGTTGCGTCCCATGGCGGTCCCTCCAAGCGTTTCATTTTCTCTTTTTTGTGCCGCGCCGGGGGAAGAATCCCCCGGACCCCCTCTTTTTTGTGCCGCGTTTTGGATTGGTGATTGACAGAGCTTGGTCCCACGCGGCTGTGACTCTGGCGCGTCCGAGGAATGGTCCTTTTTCGTGCCGCGCCGGTGGCAGAATCCCCCGGACCCCCTCTTTTTTGTGCCGCGTTTTGGTCTGGCGGTTATGATAGTTGGTCCCACGCGGCTGTGGTTCTGGTGTTTCCGGAAAGCGCCTTTTCTTTCTTGTACCGCGTTTCGGCCCGGTAGTTACGGAAGCTGGTTCCGCGCGGCTGTAACCTCGGCATTTCCGGAAAGCGCCTCTTCTTTCTTGGGCCGCGGTTCGGTCCAAGGATTATGGAAGCCAGGCTCACACGTTTGTAAGTCCGGCGGGTGTCCACCCTTATTATACCCGACGGCTGGCCGGGGTGTTGAATTTTCTGTAAATTCCTCTATTTTGTGCCGCGTTTTGGTCTGGCGATTACGGAAGCCGGTCCCACGCGGCGGCGGGTCTGGCAGTTCCGAAAAATTCTGCACTCTTTCTGCCGCGTTCCAGTCTGGCGGTTGTGGGAACGACAGCAAGCGTCAGAATTTCCGGCAAACGGGTCGGCCAGGGGGCCGACCCCTACGGAGGTGTGCAGGGGCCGCCGCCCTCGGCGGCCCGCTGGCAGCAATGATGAAGGTTACTATAGTCCCACGCGGCGGCGCGGCTCTGGCGCTCCCGCTCCTCAGCCCCTCTGGGATGTCTCCGTCAGCGCCCGGCAGACGCCGCCCGCCTCTTCCACGGCGGACAGCAGGGCCCGCAGGCCCCCGGCGCTGGAAGCGCCGCCCAGCCAGACGGCAGTATCCCCAGAAGAGAGGGAAATCCGCTGCAAAAGGTTTTCAGCCTGGGCGGAGGTCCGCAGGGGCTGGCCGCTTCGGTCCAGATCCGGACGGAGGCAGAGAACCCCCATGTCCCGAAGCGGCTGCCCGTCTCCGCCGTCCCGGAGGGCCGCCAGCCGGGTCTTGCGGCAGGTGGCCTGGGCCAACGCCCGGTTGCCCGCCTCCATTTGTTCTTCCAGGGGGCCTTCCGCGCCGTCCAGCAGCAGTCCCACGCTGTGACCCTCCGCCGTCATGCGGCGGAGCAGATCGCCGGAGGGCTCCAGCTCCTGAGGCGGGAAGAAGAAAGCCGCCTGAACGCCATAGCTGTCCAAAGCGTCCAGCAGAGCGCCGCTGTCCCTGCCGCCCTCCAGACAGAGGAAGACACGTTTGCCGTCCAGCTCCGTGGCGACGGGCTCCGGCGGTGGGGCGGGTTTGTCCCCGGAGGAGGCCGGCGGGCTGCCGGTAGCCGGCGGGCTGGCCTGTTCCTTGGCCCGGAGATACTCCGCATAGACGGCTTCCATGGTGGGCCTGGCCGCGTCGGCATAGAGACTGTCGGAGAGGGTATAATCCGGCTGCCGGAGCCAGACCAGACTGCCCCGGTTCACGTCAATGACGGAATACACGATGTCGAAGCAGCGGGAAACGGAGTAGGCCGGCACGAAGACCACGCTGTTTCGCCGGACGGCGCCGGGATAGTAGGTTACGCCGTCGTTGTCCCGGGCATAGTTGTTCCCCAGCTCATAGGTCAGGGAGCGGCCGCCGCTGTAGAGAACCACGCGGTTCTGGGCGTTGTTCAGCACCTGAGAGATGCCCAGGGCCTCCCGTGCCGAGCCGGTGAACACGGTGGTGGGGATATAGAGATAGCCGCCGGTCCAGAAGGGCATGGTGCTGTCGCTGAGGGGCAGGACATAGCTGCCGGCGGCGGTAAAGTAGACGCTGCCGGAGGCCCTGGCGGGGACAGGACACAGGCAGGCCAGCATGGCCAGCAGCGCAAGCAGGGCGGGCAGCCGCCGTTTGTTCATGGTCCGTCCCTCCTTCTCCTCTTTTGTGAATCGCACCGTTATTTTAGCACAGACCGCCGCTTTTTGTAAAGCGGCAATGGAGCGCGGAATGTCCGCTTACACATTTTACCGGGGGGATGAGGCGCAGGGGGCGGGCTTTACGCCTGCCTCCCGCAAGAACGCCTGTAGGGAAGGGGTCCCCTCCCGCACTTCCGGACTCTCCATGCCTTCGGCAGACGGGCCGGGACCCGGCCCCTGCATAAGCGCTCCCAATGGGTCACTCCTCAGGGTGCGTCTCTTCCTGCGTTCCATCAGCCAGGCCCTCTTCCGGGCCCCCGGCGTCTCCGCCTCTCTCCGGCGGGCGGAAGGTGGAGGCGGAAAAGGGCTCCACCGTCGTCCCGCTGTAGTAATGGGTCAGGATTTCCCGGTAGTCTGCCCCCTCCGCCGCCATCTGATTGGCTCCGTACTGGCTCAGCCCCACGCCGTGACCGTGGCCGGTGACGAAAAAGACCATGCCCTGTCCGTTGTCCTGGGTTTCCCACTCGAAACAGGCGGACCGCAGGCCCAGGGCGGAACGAAGCTGGCTTCCCTTCACGGTGACGCCCCCCACGGACAGCGTGGCCACGCTGCCGGCGGCGTCGGTTACCGGGTCCTGCAGCCAGCTGGAGAGACCGCCGGAGAGGTCCGCCTCCGGCCAGGCCGCCAGCAGCTTTTCCCTCAGCTCCGCCGCCGTGAACTCCACGCGGCTGTAGTAGTTGGGAATCCGGTCCCCCTGCTCCGGGGAGGAGACCGCCTGAAGATAGGGCAGGTCGTTGAGCCAGACCTGCCCCGCCGCCCGGGTCAGCCCGGCGGAAGAGGCGTGGAACACCGCCAGAATGGGCACGCCGCCGTAGAGCACCGTTTCCCCGTCGGTCTCCCGGACCGCCGTCTCGATTTTGGCCTCATAGGCGTCGGCGTCCTCCCCCCAGTTGGACCGGGCCCGGTCCTCGCTGATGTAGGCCTGACAGCAGGTGGAGTCGGTGCAGATGTCGGCGGTCTCCCCGTGGTTCCCGCCGGTCTGGAGCTTGTACAGCGTATAGGTCCGGGCCGCCGCGGCCTGGGCCTTCAGCGCCTCCGGCTCAAAGGAGGCGGGCATCTCCGCCCGGACCACCCCCACCAGATAGGTTCCCAGGTCCATCTCCCGGACCTCCTCCCCGTCCAGCACCCGCAGAACCGTCCCTCCGTCCAGGTCCCCGCTGGTAAAGGGGAGCGGCTGTTCCGTTTCGTCCGGGGTCTCCGTCCGGCTGAGCAGGGGCCCGCGGAAGGGGGCGATTACCGCCAGGGGCAGCAAAAAAAGCGCCGCCAGCAGCAGGGCGGACACCGCCGCACTCTGCCGGACCCGGCTGGGTTTTTGTCTTTTCATAGTCCGCCTCCGTATATTTTTTGCGTCAGGAATTTTTTTGGGGGGGGGGGTTGAGTTTTGATTTTTGAGTCTTGAGTCTGGAGGGTTCCCAGCCGGCGTCTCTCGGCATCTCCACTCTCAACTCTTAACTCTCTTTTCATCTCCGCTTCCGAAACGAAGGCGGGGAGGGGCAAGCCCCTCCCCTATTTTACGCTGTTCCAGGCGGAAAAAGAACGCTCTATTCCAAATGCGGAGTTCTCAGTCCTTCTCCCGCCACTGGGCTCCGTTCTCGCCCATCCAGACCACCCGGTTCCGGCCCAGGCGCTTGGCGTCGTAGAGCATGGTGTCCGCCAGCTTCAAAAACGTGTCATAGCTGTCCCCGGCCTTGGGCACGCAGGTCACGCCGCCGGCGCTGATGGTCACCCATTCGCACACCGGGGAATTGTGGGGGATGTGGAGGTCCTCCACCGCCTGCCGGACGGTTTTCATGAACTCGAAGGCCGATTTCCCGGCGCTGCCCATGAACATCGCCACAAATTCCTCGCCGCCGTAGCGGGCAAAGAGGTCCGTGGCCCGCTGGAAATGGGCGGACACGCTTTTCGCCACGGAGATGATGACCTGGTCTCCCGCCGGGTGGCCGAAGGTGTCGTTGTAGAGCTTGAACTTGTCAATGTCAAACATGCAGATGGACAGCGGCAGGCCGAAGCGCATGGCGTCCTCCCACTTGTTCCGGCTCACGTCCTCATAGCGCCGCCGGTTGGCCACGCCGGTGAGACCGTCCACCATGGCCTGTTCCCGGTATTCCATCTGATAGTGGTACAGCTGCACATGGGTGTTCACCCTGGCCCGGATAATCACCGGGCTGAATGGCTTGGCCACGTAGTCCACCGCTCCCAGCAGCAGACCCCGTTCCTCATACTGGATATCCGCCAGGCTGGTCAGCAGAATCACCGGGATATGGCGGGTCAGCTCCGTGGCCTTCAGCTCCTGGAGCAGCATGAAGCCGTCCATGTCCGGCATGATGACGTCCAGCAGAATCAGGGAGAAATTCCCGTCCTTGGCGGCGCGGAGACCCTCCTGGGCGGTCTGGCAGCGGACCACCTCGTAGTCTTCCTTTAAAATGGAATAAAGGTGCTCGGTCTGAACGGCGCTGTCGTCAATGACCAGAATCTTCTCTCTGGTCCCGGCCTCTTTCCCCACGCCCAGCTTTTTTCCCGCGCCCAGCTTCTTTTCCGCGCCCAGCTTCTTTTCCGCGCCCAGCTTCTTTTCCGCGCCCAGCTTCTTTTCCGCGCCCTGCTTCCTCTCTCTGTTATCCATGGGTCTCTCCCTCCGTCCGGCGGCTGCCGCTGATGTCCTGGGCCACGTAGACCACGGTCATGGGAATGTCGTCCGGACCCGTCTGGGCCAGCACAGCGGTGGCCCGGACCCGGCGCCCCTCCTCCGGGGTCCCCGGCGCCATCCGGTATTCCACTGCCGCGCAGGGATTCCACCAGCGCAGCGTCTCCCGCAGATTTCGGGTGTTCATGACCTGCAAATATTCCTGGCGGTCTTCGGGGTGGATGAAATGATTGGCGTAGATTTGGAAGGCGGCGGAGCATTCCACCTCTTCGCCCAATATGTCGCCCACCCGGCGCATCTGCACCACCGCCCGGAACGTATCCTGCTCCAGGTTGATGTAATAAGTCGAAAAAAACAGGCTGCTCAGGCTGCTGATGACAGCGGCCCGGTCCTCCAGCGCCTGGAGGCGGGAGGCCTCCTGGCACTTGGCCCGGGTGACGTCCTGACCCAGGATGTTCACCGTCACCCCGTCCTGCTGCCGGGTGTAAATCACCCGCAGCTCAATCCAGCGGGGGTCTTCGTCTCCGGCAAGCTGCCGGTAGAGGCAGACCTCCTCGGCAAAGTCCTCCACGGTCTCCGCCTTTTCCCGGAGATGCTCCAGAGAGAGCTGCTCCTGATAAGTCCCGGCGTCGTCAGGGTGTACCACCCGGTCCAGGGCATACTGGACAAAGTGGCTGTAGTCCCCGGAACGGGTGTTTTCCGGTCCGGTGGGGCGGCTGAGGTCCACCCGCTCACACAACCCCGTCTCCAGGTCCACCGTGTTCATCATCTTGAAGCGGGATTTCAGAATGGCGGCCATCTGCATGTCCCGCCGGATATAGGCCGGCTGGGGCCGGGCCTGCTCCTCCGGGCTGTCCGGGTCCTCTGCCGGAGCGCCGTGGACATCCCTGATGCAGAGGAAGGCGAAGCGGTCCCCGCCGGAGGGGTCCGGAAGGACCTCCATCAGGTTCCAGCGAACGCCTGCCGCGTCCCGGCGGCGGTAAAGCAGGGTTTCGCCCTCCCGAAGGGCGGCGCGGAGCCCCTCCGGACAGATGTACGCGGCGAGGCGGGCCCGGTCCCCGGGGTGGACGCCGCCGCTCCCGGCCAGGGCCTCCAGCTGAACGGAGAGGGGGCCGTCCTGGGGCTGCCAGCCCTCGCCGTCGGACTTCAGCACAGCGCAGGCGTCTCCCTCCAAATCCAGGCGGAGGAGCTTGCGGCAGGCAAAACCGCCCTCAGCCCGGGGGGTCACGGTCAGCACAACGGCGGGGGTCCGGCCCGCCCAGAGGGTCCGGGCGGCGGTGATGTCCACCACGCCGCCATAGGAATCGTGATAGCCGACGGAGCGGCTCTCCCGCCGGTCCCCCATGGTCTCCAGAGGACAGCCGGCGCAGGACCCGCCCCATACATCGCGGCAGGGAACGCCCAGGGCCGCCTCCGGCGAGGCCTCTTTGGCCTTTTTATTAAAATAGAGGATCCCATGATCCTCTTCCCGGATAACATAGACGCCTGTCCCCGGCATGGTGTTCAGAATATTTTCATAATCCTGGTTCTCCAAGTTCATTCCTCCAGTCCCGCAAAAGCCCGCCTCCGGGGAGGGGGCGGCATCGGCCGCTCCGGGCACGGGGCTCACATGTTCGAACTGATTATACCACAGTGCCTGTCAAGAATCAATCCGGGGAGGGGAGGAAATTTTCCGCTCCCCTCCCGCCGGAGGACTACCGGGCCAGGGCCTCCTCCTGAAGCCGGTCAAAGGCCTCCATGCAGGCGTCCACAGACGCCCCGGCCAGCAGCTCCCGGACGATCTGGCAGGTGTTGCCCCACTGCTCCACATTCATGCCTGCGTTGGAGCCCAGGACATAGACGCCTTCCTCAATCCGGTCGTTCAGGGGACGCAGGGCGGGCACACAGTCCACCCGGACGTTCCGGGAGGGGGAGATGACCCGGTTGGTCTCCGAGTAAAGCCGGAGGGCCTCGTCGGAGGTCATGATGTCCAGGGCCCGGAGGGCATCCTCCCGGTGCTCCGCCCCGGCGCCCACGGCAAAGCCGGTCATGGACACCACCGGCATCTGCCCCAGGCTGCTGGGAAAGCCGATGACCCGCATCTCAAAGTCCGTTTTTCCATAGGCGCTGTCCGCGTTGGCCGCCCCCCAGTAGGCCATGACAATGGGGGTCTTTCCCGCCAGAAAATCCGGCCGCTCCGCCTCAATGGCCTCGCTGACCAGGGCCTTTTCCCGGTCGATATAGCCGTTGTCGATGAGGGTCTGCAAAAATTCAAAGCCGGGGCGCATATAGCTGCTGTATTTCACCTCGCCGCTGTTCAGCGCCGCGATTTCAGCTTCGATGTTTCCGCCGTTGTACAGCCCGGCATAGGCCTGGGCGAAGACGAAGGTCTCCAGCCACCAGCGGTTGGCCCCAACAGGGGTTTCAATGCCGTTTTCCTGAAACACCCGGCAGCACTCCAGAAACTCCTCCGGCGTCTCCGGCAGAGTCAGCCCGTATTGGCGGAACAGGTCCATGTTGACAAACAGGCCATAGGCCGCCACCTCCTGGGGAATGGCCACCAGCTTACCGTCCACGGTGTTGGCGGTGCGGACAATCTGCCGCAGGTTCTGGGCGCTCTCCAGACCCGACAGGTCCGCCAGCCTCCCTTCGGACCCCAGGACCAGAAGGGTGTCCGGGTTCAGGAGATAGAGATCGTCCAGATTGCTGCGGGCCCGGTCCAGAGCCACGTCGTCATAGGTTTTGTCCTGGTGGTCCTCCGCCGTATAGGTTCTGTAGATCATGGTGATGCCCAGGGCCTCCTCTGCCATGGCTGCCGTCAGATCCGAGGCGGTCCGGGCCACATTGTCCGCGTCGGGATCGGTTTTCTCCATGGGGCTGAACAGGTTGACCTTCCGTATTTCCTCCTGGTCCTCGATGACCATGCCTCCGGGGCCGTTCCCCCCGCAGGCCGTCAGACAGAGCAGAGCCGCCAGAGCCAGCGCGGCCCTTCGCTTTCCGGTGAACTTTTTCATGGGTTAGAGGCCTCTTTTCGCTTAATCAGTTGATGAATGAGCTTCTTCAGCAGCTCCATATCCAGAGGCTTGGCCGCATGGGCGTCCATGCCGGCGTCCAGAGCCGCCCGTTCGTCCTCAGTGAAGGCGTTGGCCGTCATGGCGATGATGGGGATGCGTCCGGCGTCCGGCCGTTCCAGGGCCCGGATGGCCCGGGCAGCCTCGTGGCCGTTCATCACCGGCATCTGAACATCCAGCAGAATGGCGTCGTAGTCCCCCGGCTCCGACTGCCGGAAGCGCTCCACCGCCAAAAGGCCGTTTTCCACAATCTCGCAGGAGATGCCCTCCAGCTCCATCAGCTCCGAGAGAATCTCGGCGTTGATTTCATTGTCCTCCGCCGCCAGGAAGCGAAGACCTTGCAGGTCTCCGGCCTCCTGAGGCTCATCCGCTCTGCCGGGCTCCGCCCACAGCTCCGCCGCCCGCTCCTGAAGGGCGGAGACGAAGAAGGGCTTCCTCAGCAGGGCGGTCCGGTCCAGCGTCAGGGCCTCCTCTGTGTCCCCGGCGTCAAACTCCGCCAGAAGCAGCAGCGGCACGCCGGGGGGCAGGGCCTCCCGCAGGGTCCGGAAGCCCTGGAGTCCGCAGGCTTCCCAGTCCGCCAGGGCCAGCTGGCAGCTCCCTCCGTTTCTCAGCCAGGCGGCGGCCTCCTCCGGGCTGCCGGCGGTTTCCAGCGCGACCCCGGTGGGTTCCATCAGCGCCCGGATGTTCTCCCGGCTCTCCGGGTCCCCGCCTGCCGCCAGAAGGCAGGAGACGCCCTGCCGCTCCCAGAAGCGCCGGCTGTCCTGCTCCTCCGCAATGCGGAGCTCCAGGTCCACCTGGAAAAGGGAACCCCGTCCCACCTCGCTTTGGACCGATATGGTTCCGCCCATCAGCTCCACAATGCTCTTGGTAATGGCCATGCCCAGTCCGGTGCCCTGAACCTTGTTGGTGGTGCTGTTCTCCGCCCGGGTGAAGGCGTCGAAAATGGTCTCCAGGTACTCCGGCGTCATGCCGTAGCCGTTGTCCTCCACTTCGATGCGGATGCGCTCATACTGGCTGGAGCGCTGGGGGAGGCCGATGATGCGGAACCAGATGCGTCCCCCCTCCGGCGTATATTTCACGGCGTTGGAGAGCAGGTTAATTAAAACCTGATTGATGCGGGTTTCATCTCCCATCAGGCATTCGTGCCGGATGCCCGTGACCTCCAGGCGGAAGGTCTGTCCTCTGGCCTTGGCCATGGGCTGGATCATGGCCTCCACAGAGGAGATCATGCCGCTGAAGGTAAAGGCCTCCAGGCTGAGCACCACTTTTCCGCTCTCAATCTTGGAGACGTCCAGAATATCGTTGATCAGGCTGAGCAGATGCTGCCCGGAGGCCATGATTTTCCGGGTGTATTCACGGACCCTGGCGGGGTTTTCCGCGTCCTTGGCCAAAAGCGCCGCAAAGCCCAGCACCGCGTTCATGGGCGTGCGGATATCGTGGGACATGTTGGAGAGGAAGGTGGTCTTGGACTCGCTGGCAATCTGGGCGGCCCGCAGGGCCTCCGTCAGCTGCCGGCTGTGCAGGCTCCGCTCCTCCTCCTGCTCTCTCCGCAGCTGATCCTGCTGCCGCCAGTTGAGATAATAAAGGAGGATGCACAGGAAAAACGCCGCCAGCATGGAGATTACAACGGCGAGGATGCTCCAGGTGACGGACCGGCCCTCCTGCTGAATGGCCTGGACCGGCACATAGCCCACCAGGTAGAGCGTCCCGTCATTGACGGACCACATGTAGCTGAGGGACTGGACCGCCCGGACGTCGTGGTAGAACAGGTAGTTCTGCCCGTTTTCCAGGCAGGCGTCCGCCTGCGTCAGAATCTCCGGGTCCTTCATGTCGTTGGCCCGGTAGAAGTCGTCCAGATTCAGGTGCCCCGCGCTCCGCTGTCCCATCCCCTTGGGCTGGAGGACAAAGCGCCGGCTCTCCCTGTCCATGATGTACAGAGTGGCCTGCTTGTTGTAAAATCCGTCGGGCAGGGTGCGGTCCAGAGCAGTGTAGATATATTCGGCATACAGGGTCCCCAGGGCCTGGCCGTCCAGCTCCACGGGACACTTGATGGTATAGGCCCAGGTTCCCATATCGTTCAGATAGGACCGGGACACCGGCAGGCCCATCACCGTTCCGCCGGCGGAGAAGTCCAGGTCCTCCCCGCTGAAGACCTCGCCGGTATTGGAGATGCCCTCCGTCTCGCCTGTCCGGATCAGGGCCATTCTGGGCATGGTCTGGTTCCCCTCATAGGCCCGGATATAGGCTTCCGGGTCCTCCGTCCCGGCAATCTCCCGGGCAATCAGCGTCTGAAATTCCGCCTGGCTGCGGAGAATGGCCTCAATGGTGCCCTCAATCAGGTCCAGACTCTCCTGCAGATTCTGGACAGCCGACGCGGACATCTCGCTGGATATCCGCCGGGACACGGAAAACACCACCGTCCCGAACATGATGAATACCAATATTATGGAGAGGAGCAGGGGCATTCCCCTCTGTGTTTCCTTCCGGTTTGTCTTCTCGCTCATTGTCAGTCTCCGTTTCGATGGCTCTCAAAAAGCGCCGCGGGTCCCGCCCGCCGCCGGTGCGTGATGATATGATATTATACTATTCCCGCGCTTCCAGTGTCAATAGACACCCTGGGCCCGAATGCACTCCGGCGGAGCCGGCCGCGGAAAAATCACGCTCCCCCGGAGTCTGAGAGCCTGATTAAAATCCATCGAAACGCCGTCTCAGGGCATCTTTTTCCGCCGGTGCTGCGTTGGTTTGACTTGAAATCCGCCAGGATTCCTGCGTCAAACCGCCTTGCCCGGCAAAAAAATCTGCCCCAATCCGGCACTCCGCCGGATTTTAAACAGGCTCTTAGAAGGGACAATGAAAATCCCCGCTTTTCTTTTGGGACAGACTGTGATATGATAAGCAGAGATACGATCAGGAACGGGAGGGAAGGCCGTGCCGACCATCAGCCCCAGCCGGGAGGACCCGGTTTATACCCGCATCCGGAATGCCGCCTCCCGGAACGCCCTGCCTCATGCCCTGCTGTTTACCGGCCCCGGCGACCGGCTGGCCGCCGCCCGGTTCGCCGCCGCCGCCATGGAGTGCGAGGGCGGGGAGACGGGGGCGGCGCCAGGCAAGACGGCGCGAAGCGAAGCCAGCGAAACAAAAAAGCCCTGCGGCGTCTGCGCCGCCTGCCATAAGGTCCGGGAGGACATCCACCCGGACGTCATCACCGTCCGGGACGAAAAGCACAAATTCATCGGCGTGGACGTGGTGCGGGAGGTGCGGAAGGATGCCTACATCCGCCCCAACGAGGGCCGATGGAAAATCTATCTCTTTCCGGACGGCTCCCTGCTGACGGAGCAGGACCAGAACACCCTTTTGAAGCTGGTGGAGGAGGGCCCGCCCTATGCCGCCTTCTTCTTCTGCGTGGAGAATCCCGCCCTGATGCTCCAGACCCTGCGGTCCCGCTGCGTGGAATGGAAGCTGCGGGCGGCGGCGGAGACGGCGGCGGAGGCCCCGGAGGGCTGGGAAGCCCTGTGCCGCTGCGCGGCGGGACGGAAGCCCGGCAGCGCGGCGGAGCTGGCGGTGCGGCTGGAGAAGAGAGGCCTGTCCCGGGAGGAGCTGGCGGCGCTGCTGGAGCGCTGCCGGGAGGCCTTTTCCGCCGCTCTGCTGTCCCTCTACGGACGCCCCGCCGGAGGGGAGAACCGGGAGCTGGCGGCGGCCCTGGGGAAGGCCTTGACAAGGCGGCAGATCATGGGCACAATAGAACTGCTGGAGAAATACCGTAAGGAATGCGGCTACAACGTGGGCGCCGGCCATGTGCTGGGAGCCCTGGCCGCGGAATTGGAGGAGAGCTTTTGACAGAGGTGATCAGCGTCCGCTTTCGGGGCGGAAGCAAGAACTACTATTTTGACCCCAGAGGGACTCAGGTCCGCATGGGGGACCAGGTAATCGTCCAGACGGCTCAGGGCCTGGAGTTTGCCACCTGCACCCAGGGCAACCACGAGGTGGAGGACGAGGCCATCGTCAAGCCCCTCAGCCCCCTGGTGCGCATGGCCACGGAGAACGACCGCCGGGTGGTGGAGTACAACCGGAAGAAGGAGAGCGAGGCCTTCGACATCTGCGAGCGGAAGATTGCGGACCACGGCCTGGAAATGAAGCTGGTGAACGTGGCCGCCAGCTTTGACAGCAACAAAATCGTCTTCTACTTCACCGCCGACGGGCGGGTGGACTTCCGGGAGCTGGTGCGGGATCTGGCGTCGGTGTTCCGGGCCCGGATTGAGCTGCGCCAGATCGGCGTCCGGGACGAGGCCAAGATGATCGGGGGTCTCGGCATCTGCGGACGGCCCTTCTGCTGCTCCCAGTTTCTGGACGGTTTTCTGCCCGTCTCCATCAAAATGGCCAAGACCCAGAATCTCAGCCTGAATCCCACCAAGATTTCCGGCACCTGCGGCCGGCTGATGTGCTGCCTGAAATACGAGCAGAACGTCTATGAGGACGCCGTGAAGCGGATGCCGAAGGTGGAGTCCTTCGTCCAGACCCCCGACGGCCCCGGCAACGTGAAGAGCGTGGACCTGCTGCGGGAGCTGGTGAAGGTCAGCCTGGACAGCGGCCCGGAGACCCTGAAAGCCTATCATAACTGTGAGATCAAGGTCCTGCGCAACGGCAAGGGCAGCCGGGAGGGCATTGAGATTCCCGAGCGCCCCGCCCGCTATGTGGAGGAGCACGAGGAAGAGGAGCTGGCCCCGCCGGTGTTTGCCGCCCCCTTCTATATGAATTCCGACCTGGAGGAGGCCCCCCGCCGGGAGAAAATCGGTCTGGACGGCGGCGGAGACGGAAAGAACCGCCGCCGCCACCGGGGCGGCCGCCGCCGGGGTCCCGGAACCCCCCGGCCCGAGGGGGCCTCAAACGGGGGACAGGCCGCCCCAACCCGGTCCGGCGGCAGCGGCAAGAAGGAGCCCCCCCGGCAGCAGCCCCCCCGCCCCAAGGACGGGGAGCGCCCCGCCGCGGAGAACAAGCAGCGCCGCCGTCCCTACCGGGGAGGCCGCCGCTGGAACAAGGGCGGCGACCAGCCCAAGGGCTGAGAAGCGGAGGAGAGCGTTATGGGAAAATTTGACGGCGTGCTGCTGGCCAGCGATTTTGACAACACTTTGATTTATACCGAGGAGGCCCTGCGGACCGGCACGCCGGTGCCTCCGCTGCCGGAGCGGAACCGGAAGGCTCTGGAGTACTTCATGGCGGAGAGGGGACGCTTCGCCGTGGCCACGGGCCGGGCCCTGGCGGCGTTTATCCACTACGCGGAGGCCGTTCCCATGAACGTCCCCGGCGTGGTGTGCAACGGCGCGGCGATTTACGACTTTGAAAAAGGCGAGTATCTGGAGACCGCCATGCTGGACAGCTCCGCCCGGGAGCGGGGACAGACGGTGCTGGACCGCTTCCCCACGGTGGCGGTGGAGGCGTATCACATTGACAATGTGATTCACGCCGTGCACCCCAACGCCATCACCCGGCAGCACGAGCGCATCACACAGGCGGCTGTCACCGAGGCCCCCAGCCTGCTGGACGTGCCTCTGCCCCTGGGGAAGCTCCTCTTCGAGGCGGAGCACGAGACCCTGGAGGAGGTATTGGCCTTCCTCACCGCCCAGGGCTGGGCCGGGGACTACGAGCTGATTTTCTCCGTGTCCCACCTGCTGGAGATGACCGTGAAGGGGGCCAACAAGGGCGGCATGGTCCGCCGTCTGGCGGCCCGGCTGGGCGTCTCCATGGAACACGTCTACTGCGCCGGGGACGAGGCCAACGATATTTCCATGCTCACCGCGGCGAAGCAGGGCTTTGCCCCCGCCAACTGCGCCCAGGCGGTCCGGGACTGCGGGGCCACGGTGGTGTGCTCCGCCCAGGAGGGGGCCATTGCCCAGGTGGTGGAGATACTGGACCGGCTGTATTGAAACGCGCCGGAAAAGATGCATGCTGGGAAGGAGCCGGGAGCCATGGGGAAGTTTGACGGCGTGCTGCTGGTCAGCGATATCTGCGACACGCTGGTGGACACAAGCAGAGGGGCCTTTGTGGACGAGGAGAAAGGGAAGACAGAGGAGCTCGTGCCGGTGCCGGAGCGGAACCGGCAGGCTCTGGAGTATTTCACCGCCGAAGGCGGCAGGTTCACCCTTGCCACCGGGAGAGCCCTGAAATACGTGCAGTTTTACGCGGACAGGATTCCGGTGAACGCCCCCGGCGTGCTGGGGGACGGCTCGGCCATCTGCGACATCAGAAGCGGGGCGTACCTGGAGACCGCCGTGCTGGACCGGCGGGCCCGGGAGCTGGGTCAGGCTGTGCTGGACCGGTTCCCTGAGACAACGGTGACGGCTCGCCATCTGGACGGGATGTATCACACGGTACGCCCGGACGCCAGAGCCCGTTTGATCATGAGCGTATCGGACGACGCGCTGGAGGCCTCCTCTCTGCGGGAGGTCCCCCTGCCGATACAGAGGCTGTGGTTCAGAGACCGAAGCCGCACACTGCGGGAGGTCCGGGACTTTCTGCGGGGGCAGGATGAAGACGGCGTGTATGAACTGGCGTTTACCTCTGAGGAGCGGAACCAGCTGCAAATGGCCGCCCGGGGCTCCGGCAAGGGCAACATGGTCCGCCGGCTGGCGGAGCGGCTGGGCATCTCCATGGAACACGTCTACTGCGCCGGGAACGGAGACGACGACGTTTCCATGCTCACCGCCGCGAAGCAGGGCTTTGCCCCCTCCAACTGCACCCAGGCGGTCCGGGACTGCGGGGCCGCGGTGGTGTGCTCCGTCCAGGAGGGCACGTTGGCGGATGCGGTGCGGATTCTGGACAGGAACTATTGAACAAGGCACAAAAGCGCCGGCCCTGGGGGCCGGCGCTTTGCGTATATGGTCCGCGGAATGGTCTACCGCCCCAGGGCGGCGGCGTACAGCTCGTTCCGGCTCAGGCCCGTGTGGGCCGCCACCTCCCGGGCGGCGTCCTTCAGGGTCATGCCCTGTTCCCGGAGGGCCAGCACCTGGGCCGCGCCCTCCTCCAGGGTGACGGCGGCCTCCTGCCGGGGCTCCCGGCCCGCCACCACCAGGACGTATTCCCCTCTGGGGGCGGTTTCACTGTAGTAGGCGGCGGCCTCCCCCAGGGTGCAGCGGCGGGTCTCCTCGTGGAGCTTGGTCAGTTCCCGGCAGAGAGCCGCCCGCCGGTCCGGGCCGAAGACCTCGCAGAGGTCCGCCAGGGTGGTCCGGAGCTTGTGGGGGGCCTCGTGGAAAATCATGGTCCGCTCCTCGTCCTTCAGGCTCTCCAGATGGGCCCGGCGGGTCTTTTTGTTGACGGAGAGAAAGCCCTCGAAGGTGAAGCGCCCGGTGGGCAGGCCGCTGACCGCCAGGGCGTTCACCGCCGCGCAGCAGCCGGGGACGGAAAAAACCTCCACGCCGTTCCCGGCGCACAGCCGCACCAGGTCCTCTCCGGGGTCGGAGATGGCCGGGGTTCCGGCGTCTGTGACCAGGGCGCAGCTCTCCCCCGCCAGCAGACGGTCCAGAATGGCTTTGCCGGCGGTGACATGGTTGTGCTCGTGATAGCTCACCAGGGTTTTTTTGATACCGAAGTGATTCAGCAGCTTCAGAGAGACCCGGGTGTCCTCCGCCGCGATGAAATCCGCCGCGGCCAGCGTCTCCACGGCCCGGGGCGAAAAGTCCCCCAGATTTCCGATGGGGGTGGCGACCAGGTATAGCGTTCCGCTCATGGCTTGTCCTCCTGTATATGGTTCCAATCCGGCTCGTTCCGGCGGAAGTAGATGCGGTTCAGGTCCTCCGAGGGGGCGCCCTCCGGCGTGTACAGCACCAGGGGCGGCTCCAGGTCAAGCCCCGGCTTTCCGCCCCGGCTTCCCTCCAGCAGTACCAGAGAGGGGGCGGTCTCCGGGCGGGTAGAGACCAGCCGCATCCGCTTGGGCTCCATCCCCGCCTCCCGGAGGGCGCAGAGCAGGTCCGTCAGCCGCTCCGGCTTGTGGACCAGGCAGAAGCGCCCGCCCCAGCGCAGGGCCCGGCGGGCCGCACGGCAGACGTCCGCCAGGGTGCAGTCCACCTCCGCCCGGGCGGTCCGGCGGGCGTCCGCCGCCGCCAGAGCGCCGCCGCTTACGGGATAATAGGGCGGGTTGCACACCGCCAGATCAAACTGCCCCCCAGGCAGGGCGTCCCGGCTCCGCAGGTCCCCCTGCCGGAAGAGAAGCCGGTCCGTCAGGCCGTTTTCCTCCGCCGCACGCTCCGCCAGGGTGACGGCCTCCGGCAGGAGCTCCAGCCCCGTCACCGTCAGTTCCCGCTGCCGCTGGAGCAGCAGCAGGCTCAAAAGCCCCGTGCCGCTGCCCAGGTCCAGCACCCGGAGCCCCGGCCGCAGCCGGGGGAAGGCGGACAGGAGGAAGCTGTCCGTCCCCGGCGGAAACAGCCCCTCGGCCCACACGAAGCGGAGCCCGCCCGGCTTCAGAAGCTCCCAGTGCTCCATTCCTCAGTCCTCCCGGGGCGGAAAACCCGCCAGCTTTTCGTTCAGCTTGGAGTAGATGCGCTTTTGAAACCAGGGCTCCGAGGAGGCGGCGACGGCCTCCTCCAGGCCGAACCAGGCCACCTGGGAGTTCTCGTCGGGCTTGCAGCGGAGGGGGGCCGCCGGGTCCGCCTCCAGCAGATAGGTGAGGTTCAGGTGCAGGTGGGAGGAGACATAACGGCCCCGCTTCTCGTGGCCGTCCACCGTCAGAATCTCCAGAGAGTAGACGTCCCGGGACACGGGACGGACCGCCTCCAGGCCGCTCTCCTCCCGGACCTCCCGGAGGGCCACTGCCAGAAGGTCCCGGTCCCCGTCGGCGTGGCCTCCCAGCCAGGACCAGGAATCATAGAGCGTGTGATAGGCCAGCAGCACCTGCCGCCGGTCCGGGCTCGCCACCCAGGCGGAGGCCGTCCAATGGGCCGGGTCCTCCCGGCCATAGGGGGCCTGTCCGCCTTCCAGAAGGGCCAGCAGCGCGTCCCGGTCGGCGGCCTCTTGTTGGTTCCAGGGGCAAAAGGCCCTGAGCTCCTTCAGAATGTCCATCGTTCTCCTTTCGGCAGGCGGCCCCTGCCCTCCGTTCTGTTCCGGAGGTGTTCCTCCGGGAAGTAGAACCCCCTCCGCGTTTCAGGCTTCCGCATCCATCATACCACATGGGGGAAAAAAGAAAAAGCAAAAAAACTGTACATGGTGGATTTTGTGTAATTACCCGCTAAAAATGCACAATATGTAGGGATTCTAACAAAAATTGGGAAATATGTCGAAGGATTTTGAGGAAAATTTTACAGTACCATCTTGAAAATTCTGTAAATTTATGCTATTTTATAGAAAACACGCTGAGAGCGTCGCAGGGACCGTGACATAGCTGAAATACCTAAAAATCTGGAAAGGGATAAGCGTATGGAGAACAGAAGAACTGTGTTGTTGGCGGATGCCAACGAGGAATTCCGCATGATGCTGGAAGAGGCCATTGAACAGGCCGGGGAATTTGATGTGGCGGCGGTCTCCGGAGACGGACAGGAGGCACTGCGTCTGGTGGAGGAAAAGCGGCCCGATTTGTTATTGATGGATGTGGCGCTGCCGGGACTGGACGGGCTGGGCCTGCTCCAGGCTCTGCGGGAGCAGGAGGGTGAGCGGCCCAAGGTCATTGTCGTTTCCGCCTTCTGCGGGGAGCGGGTGCAGGCGGACGCGGAAAAGCTGGGCGTCTGCTATTATCTGCCCAAGCCCTGTGAGCCCAACTCTCTGGTGGAGCGGATGAGAAGCATTTTTGAGCAGTCCCCCGCGCCTCAGGAGGACCGCAGAGGCCGGCTGAAGAACCGTGTGACCGCCGTGATTCACGAGATTGGCGTTCCCGCCCATATCAAGGGCTATCAATATCTGCGGGAGGCCATCATGATTGCCGTGGAGGACATGGAGGTCATCAACGCCGTGACCAAGGTGCTCTATCCGGCGGTGGCCAAGCGCTTCGGCACCACGCCCTCCCGGGTGGAGCGGGCCATTCGCCATGCCATTGAGGTGGCCTGGGACCGGGGCGACCTGGAGACGCTGCAAAAGTATTTCGGCTATACGGTTTCCAACGCCAAGGGCAAGCCCACCAACAGCGAGTTCATCGCCATGATCGCGGACCGCATCTCCCTGGAGCGGGTCCCCGAGGTGGCCCGGGCGTCCAAAAAAGCGGTTTGACAGGCAAGCTTGAGCGCCGCCCGGACATAGTCCGGGCGGCGCTTTCTCAGAGCCTGTTTCATATCTCGAAGAATGCCAGTTGACGAGGGAATTTTTACGTCAGGCGAGGCGGGATTTCGCAGGAATAATGGTGTTTATTTCAAAAAATCACAACGAAACATGGCGGAAAAAGACCCGCCAAATGGCGTTTATGGCGTTTTGAGAGATGTTAAACAGGCTCTCAGGCATTGGAGCTGTTGATGTAGGCCTCCTGCTCGGGGGTGAGCTTGTCGATGGTCAGTCCCAGGGCGGCCAGCTTGGCCCAGCCGATCTGGTCGTCGATCTCGGCGGGGATTTCGTAGAGCTTTTTCTCCAGCGTCCCCTTGTGCTTGGCCACCCACTCGGCGGCCAGGGCCTGGACGGAGAAGGACATGTCCATGATCTCCGCGGGGTGGCCGTTGCCACCCGCCAGGTTCACCAGACGGCCCTCCGCCAGCACGTTGAGCACCTTGCCGTCCGCCAGCTGGTAGCCGGTGATGCCCTCCCGCTGCTCCCACTTGTCCACGGCGTGCCCCTCCAGCCAGCCCACATCCACCTCACAGTCGAAGTGGCCCGCGTTGGACAGCAGGGCGCCCTGCTTCATCAGGGCGAAGTGGGCGGGGGTGATCACGTCCTTGCAGCCGGTGACGGTGACGAACACGTCCCCCAGGGGGGCGGCCTCCGCCATGGTCATCACCCGGAAGCCGTTCATGGTAGCGTCCAGGGCCTTGAAGGGGTCGATCTCGGTGACGATCACATTGGCGCCCATGCCCGCGGCCCGCAGGGCCACGCCGGAGCCGCACCAGCCGTACCCGGCCACCACCACCGTCTTGCCCGCCACCACCAGGTTGGTCATGTGCATGATGGCGTCCCACACGGACTGGCCGGTGCC